>ERZ506028.2-NODE-2-length-258524-cov-15.8926_pt1 | contig 258524 bp, 275 predicted proteins | sample MGYA00512181_ERZ506028 | MGnify/ENA metagenome assembly ERZ506028
AATGGATTCCTCTTCGTTATAACAAGGAACCACAATTGAAAGCTTTGACATTTTACCTAACCCTATTATTTTTCTTTAACCCATAAATTCTACAACCAATATATAATAAACTATTTTGTATCTAAACTGTAAGCTAACTGTATAATATTTTAAAATTATTGGTGATGGTGTCATTAAGAATACCTGAGTTAATAATCTAACGTTAATTGTTAATTTAATAAACATCATTAATGGATAATGTAGATTCAAGTAGACTATCTTATTTTTATTTATATTAAGATAAGCTTAAGCTATAATAACTATGGTTGTAATTTTACGACTGAAATATGTGTATTTTTCGCAAGGGGGAATAGTCGTATGAAGCATAATAGACGTTATCTTTTCATGGCAACGGCTGCTCTGACTGCGTTTATTCTGACTGGTGCGACATCAGTTAAGGCAAATGCTAATGATAGTCAAGCTACAGAAGTAACGACGCAACAGACTGTATCGGTTGCTAGCCAAGGAGATTCTAGTGTTGATACCACTGGTACAGGTGATTCACAATCGAGTGCTAGCTTATCAAGTGATACCAATAATGCTGGCGCTAAAGAAAGCAGTAGTACGAGTGACACCAATAGTTCGATTAAGACAGAAGAGAACAATCAAGCAAATCAATCAACTGCAGAGGATACGAATGTAAGTATGAGTACTGCAGCTGCCACTGCTCCTAAAAATCAATTTATTACCAATGCGAATGGCAAGATCTCATACTATGATGCAAATGGTCAAAAAGTAACTGGTAGTGGCAATACTGCTGATACGCTTGCTTATCGGACCATTAATGGCAACACTTATGCTTTTGACAATGCTGGTAATGCCTACACTGGCTTTCTGTCTGGCTGGGGTAATATGTATTACTTCGGCAATAATGGTGCTCGTTATACCAATCAATGGTATTACAATTGGAATAACTACTATTACTTTGGTAAGGATGGAGTAAGATTAACTGATGACTTTTTGGTAAGTAAGCAATTACCACTAAATGATGGTAAGGGTGGCTTGAAGGATACCGATCAGTACCATGTCTATTACTTCAATCCTAAGACTGGGGTAATGGCTCGTGACCAATTCTATAATAATTGGGGTCATACTTACTATTTTGGTAAAGATGGTGCACGTTATAGCGACCAATTCTACAGTAATTGGGGTAATATGTACTACTTTGGTAAAGATGGTATTCGTTATACCGATCAGTTTTATAACAACTGGGGCAATACGTATTACTTTGACAAAAATGGTGTTCGCTACACCAAACAATGGTATTCCAACTGGGGTCACAAATATTTCTTTGGCGACGGTGGTGTTCGTGCCACTAATGAATATTTTAATGCTCTAGGTGCTGGTGGAGATTATGATGCTCATTGGGCAGATGAAAATGGTGTCGTAAGCGATGTTCATTACTTCAGTCAATATACACCAGTATTTGCTCCTTGGGGTTGTGCCGGGGCTTCGTTGGCGATGCTTTTGAGCATTAAAAATGTTTATCCTGATTTAAAGGATTTAATTTACAACGAACCTAATGTTACTGGCAGTCGTAATCAAGGCTGGGAAGGTGGCCAATCAGGTAGTGTCGTCTCTGGGATTGGTTTTGACCACGTTGTTCAACCAAATGCTTTGAGCCGTTATGGACAGATGTTCTATAATGGTGTTCGAGATATTTCCAACACTAGTTTGTCAAGTATTGCTAATATTGTTAAGAGTGGCCATCCGGTTCTTTACTATGGTTGGTCTGCTTATGATGCAGGTGGTGCCCGTAATCACTGTAAGGTTATCTTAGGCTACAATGCTCAAAACAATACTTTCCATGTTTACGATCCGCTGTATGGCTACAAGAATCGTTGGACTGCAAACTCAACTGGACACAACGCTTATGATCTTGGTAATGATGCTTGGGTCAATGCAAATCATATTCAAGGTGAAATGAATGGTCAAGCTATTTCGATTTACTAAATTAATTTTAATCTTAATTTAGTAAATTTAGGGCCTTTTTCAAATTGTATTGGTAAAAATCAATTCCCTACTTCAAAAATGAAGTGGGGAATTTTTAGTTATCGAATCTAAACTTCTTGATTGATAATAAAGTATTTACATTTTAATATTGGTATTCTTTACACATCCTTTAAATCTTTTAACAAAATTTGACGATAGCGCTTTACATCTGCTAAAGTTAGAGAGTTAGTTATGATAAAAAATTGGTTTATTGGAGTATAGCAAGACAATGAATGGCGACTATCAAACGCGTGCCGAATATCGACACGATCATAATCAAAATAATCAATCACAAAACAGCCCTAAAAAACCGCGGAATAAACTGCGCTGGGTCTATCGTTTTATTGGTCTGATCATCGTATTACTCTGCATCGGTGGTGCCTATGAGTATCATAAGATTCACAGTACTGCTCAAGGCGTTTTTTCTAATGGATCAGGCAAGATCAGTAAGAAACTGAAAGAGGGTAAGCCGGTATCGGTTTTGGCAATGGGAACCGATGTTGGCGCGCTGAATCGTGGTAACAAAGGCGGTAATACTGATACGCTTGAGCTGATAACCATAAATCCACAAAAAGAAACGATTACTATGACCAGTATTCCGCGAGATATCTTGATCAAAGTAGATACTGATGAAGGCGCGGATTATGTCAAATTGAACGCTGCTTATCAGATTGGCGGGGCTAAGCAGACTGTCAAGCAGGTTAAAGAACTCTTGGGCGTGCCAATTGATTACTACGCGCTCGTTAATATGGGGGTTTTGAAGAAGGTCGTTAACGCGGTTGGTGGGGTTGACGTCAATAACCCATTTGCCTTTGACTATGAAGGTCAGCATTTTGCTAAAGGCAAGCTGCATTTGAACGGTCATGACGCCTTGCAGTATTCCCGGATGCGTTATGATGATCCTAAAGGTGATTATGGCCGGCAAAATCGGCAGCAGCAGGTTATGAAAAGCGTTATGAAGAAGTTCAAGAAATCCGGTTCCATTTCGGCCGCCAACAAGATTATGGACGCTGTCAAGGATGGGGTTAAGACCAATATTCCAATTGACAACGTGGCAACTTTATACACCAACTATCATGTTGCGCTAAAGAATATTAAGACTGAACATTTCCAAGGCTTGGATGCGACAATTGAGGGCGTTTCTTTCCAGATCGCCTCGCCAAAGGAAATCAACCGGGTTTCGAAGCTAATTCGGAATCAATTAGGTTTGAAGGCTAAGAAAGTCGTTAACAATGAAACCAAGATGTACAATCTGCAGACGACTTATGATGGCTACACCAACACCAATTTTGTCTTGCCAAACGGCGCTTCTTACAATACGCCTGGCAGTGGTACCAGCAATACGATCAGCTCATCCTCTAAAAAATCGAGCTCTTCGCTAAGCGGCAGTTCAACTTATGGAACGACGTATAGTGCTGATACGACTTATGGTTCGTACTCCACTAATAACTCTACTAGCTATAGTGCTGGATACTAAGTAAAAGCATTACTGTGACATTGTCAGAGTAATGCTTTTTTATTATCGATATTCTATAAATAGAGAGTTCGGAAGGTGAAGTATTATATTCTGAAAACTTGATTAGTCCTTTATTTATAGAGATGCTTTTTAATATATTTATTTTTTGTGGATAACAATATTGAAAGAATAACAATAGGGAGTATAGTATGTTACATTCTCGTTACTTGCGATGCTCCTTTTTAGTAAGCGCTAACCTTACTGATATATAGCGGATAAATAAGGAGATATCAAATTAAAGATCTCTTATTTCGTAATGTTTTTGAAATATTTGTTACATTATTGTTTGAAATGAAGTATAATAAGAATGTAAAGAAATAAGGAAATTCATTCAGGAAATTCTAATTTGATCGGGGGTAAGGATCATGATGAAGCTGCAACACAAAATTTTAACAAGTTCAATTATTTTAATGGCTGCACTGGGACTGACGGGTTGCGCCACCAGTTCCAACACCTCAACAACTACTGGTCAAGAAACAAGTAGTGCAAAGGTAACTAAGAGTGCCAAGAGCACTAAGAGCGCAAAGAAGGCAGCAAGTTCTTCAAGTCAAGCTCAAAGTAGTTCGGTTGTTTCAAGCAGTTCAGCACAGAACGAGAACTCAACTGTATCTACTCCAGCAACTTCCAGTAGTGAGACGGCTGTTTCTAAAGCAACTCAAACTAGTACGGCTCCAGTAACTACCACTACAACGGTAACCCAACCAACAAATGTTAATACTGACAAGGTAGCTGAATCCAGCAGTGTTGTAAATAACAATGAAAATGCCAATATTGAATCACAAGTAGTAGCACAACACGTTGATACTGAAGAAGCTGGCATCATTAATGGATTAGTACAGGCTGCCGGTCTGCAACAAGAAAATGGTGATCAATACACTGTTACGAAAGGCGAAGATGGCTACTACCAAGTAGATGTACGCAATTCAAATGGTGACCCAGATGTTGCTCACTTGAAGGGAATCTACCAATACAACCCAACCACTAATCAATACAAGACAATGGATCCAACAACCGGTGAATTCAACTAGTTAACGAGTAGGCTTTCATCCTAAACGATGAGAGCTTTTTCTATTTATAATGAAGTATTATATTTAATATAGGGAAATTAAATGTACTTTTGGAGATGATGTTTTTGCGGCTATTGGTAACTGGTGGGGCCGGCTTTATTGGCAGCCATTTTATTGATTATGAACTTGCACACGATCAAAGTATTGAGATCGTAAACCTGGATGCTTTGACCTATGCCGGCAACGTTGCCAACAACGCGCAGGCAGCCGATAATCCCCGCTATCATTTCGTTCATGGCAGCATCAACAATCGGGAGCTGGTTGACTGGCTGCTGCAGGAATTTGCCATTGATCATATCGTTAATTTCGCGGCTGAGTCACATGTTGACAATTCATTAAAAAATCCAGAGCTCTTTACCAAAACCAACGTCTTAGGCACGCAGGTTTTATTGGATGCTGCCTATCAGGCCAATATTCAAAAATTCGTTCAGATTTCAACTGATGAGGTCTATGGTACGATGGCGCCTGGGCAAGCGGCTAAGGAAACCGATCCGCTGCGTCCCAGTTCGCCATACGCTGCCAGCAAAGCAGGTGCAGATATGCTAGCGATGGCGATGGTGCACACGTTTGGCATGCCAATCTGCATTACGCGCAGCACGAACAACTTTGGCCCGCGTCAGCATCATGAAAAACTGTTGCCCATGCTGATTCAAAACGCGTTGCGCAATCGACCGCTTACCATTTACGGTCAAGGTACCGACCGGCGTGACTGGTTGTACGTTAAAGACAACTGCGCGGCCATTGATTTGGTTTTGCGTCATGGTCAGTTGGGCCAGATCTTTAATATCGGTGCGCATCAAGAAAAGAGCAACAATGAGGTTACGAAAATGGTGCAGACGGAATTGGGCTTTTCCGATCAGTTGATTCGTCACGTTGCTGAACGGCCTGGCCATGATCTGCGCTATTCGCTTGATACCAGCCAGATTGAAACCCAGCTGCATTGGAAGAGTCAGACAGATTTTGCGCTTGGTCTGCAGGAGACGATTGCCTGGTATCGCAAGCATCAGCGTTAAGTGGCAGCGCAAAAAGTCCCGAGTTAATTGATTGGTCAAAGTACGGCCCAGTTTCAGCGCAGAAATTCCCGTGTTAATTGACTGACGGCAGCCTTAAATCTGTTTTGCGGTCGTTATTATGATAGTTGCTGGTTGAGTTTGTGAAAAAATCAGGCACATCTGGACGGCGCTCTTTAAAATTACCTACTTTGCGATGCTTTTTTGAAAAAAGTAGGTAAGTGCATATGCGATTTCGAGAAATTTACCTACTATGGGGCGCATTTTGCCGAATAGTAGGTAAACTTGCATATTTAAAGGGTGATCGGACCAGACCGTTTTTGTGATTTACCTACTATTGGGGAATTTTTGATCAATAGTAGGTAATGTTAGGATACCCTAACTTGATATACAATATTTTTTACCTACTATACATCGCTTTTTTGCGAAAAGTAGGTAATGATGTTTTCGTCATATGATTTATACAGTTTTTTTTGCATAATAACGATTTTGATGAGCTTATCGTTAGCATTACTGACTGATGATTCCCCACCTTCGATAAGTTAATCGTTGGTCATCAAGACTGTTAGCGGTTCGGGGATCTGGCTGTTGCAAATAAAGTCAGGCTATGCTGAAAATACGATTGCTCCAAGACGATAATTTCAAGTACTAAAGCGCCGGACCACCTTTACAATCGTTCGACGTTTTTATAATGTAATGATTTCTCATCGGGAATTATTGCAGTGCATTTTAGCGAATTAGATGACCGCCTGCTAGACGGTTTTTGATTATTAGGAGGTTGCTGCTGAACAATCTTCTTATGATGAAGTTCTAAAAGAAAAAGCAACTTCTAAGAGCTTCTAAAAAGATCTAAAAGCGGTTCAAGATCCAAATTCTGTTTACTATGACTATCTCGAGTTTTAGAGGATTGGTTTCGTTTGTCGGCGTTGAAAAATTAAAATAGCTCGATCGTAATGGTCGGGCTGTTATTTATATAGTAGAAAAAATTTAAAAAATCGTGGCGGCAGCTAGGTTCGCAAAAAATTTTTTAAAGCTTGATCCAATCATAACTGTCACGTTTTACTCGGTGCGAAATTCTTGTCAAGCCTTGATATATCAATGATTAGCAACTAAGATAGTCTTTGGCTCTTTTTGGAAGTGATGGGATTTTTATCATATATCCAGAAAATTTATGGCGATTTTTTGAGCGTATCAAACGATAAATTAGCGTTAAATTATACATTGAATTCAGTTCGATATGCGATTCATGTCAAATCAAGAATTGAGTTTTAACATGCTTTTGATCGCCTTAACGTACGATTATGAAATCTATTTTATAACCTTGATCTGCAATAACAAATCGCCGACTACAACATATAGTGATGTAAAAGTCAAGGGTTAACTAGATGTTGTGTTTTGCGTTAATATAGATCATGTTAATTAAGAGGGGGACGATGGCTATGAAACTGCAGACGGAAAAAAACACCGGGCTAAAGAGTCTGGCTGATTTGAAAGTTATCAAACGCGATGGGACTGAAACGCCATTTTATGCCTATAAGCTGAACTTGATCTTTAAGTCACTTGACGCGGATTGGGCAACGCAACAATCCGTCTGCCAAGCTTTGTCACAGGCCTTTAAGGATCAAGCAAGCGCCACGACCGTTGAGATCGCTGAAACTTTTGTTGATGGACTGCGCCAGGCGGGTCATGATGATCTGGCCACGCGCTACATTGAATACCGCAAACAGGATGAAGAAGCCTTTGCCGAGGCCACTAATCCGATGAACAAGCTCCATCAGCTGTTTGGCCGCGATTCCCATATCGTGCACGAAAATGCCAACAAGGATTCGCGCGTCTTTAACACGCAGCGGGACCTGGAAGCCGGCGTGGTTAGTCGGGCACTGGGCTTAAAGATGCTGCCGGAAGTCGTTGCCAAGGCTCATTTGCGCGGCGACATCCACTGGCATGACCTTGACTACTCGCCAGTAATGCCAGAAACCAACTGCTGTCTGATCGACTTTGACGAAATGTTTAAAAACGGCTTTAAGATCGGCAATGCCTGGGTTTCATCGCCACGTTCCATTCAAACGGCGACGGCTCAGATGTCACAGATTATTGCTAACGTAGCTTCACTGCAATATGGTGGCTGCTCGGCCAACCGCATTGACCAGCTGTTGGAACCATACGCCCAGCTGAACTACGATAAGCACATGAAAGACGCTGAGGAATGGGTGGCACCAGACAAGCGCGAAGCCTATGCCAAGGCCAAGACCAAAAAAGACATCTATGACGCCATGCAGGCACTGGAATACGAAATCAACACGCTCTACTCCAGTCAGGGGCAGACGCCATTTACGACGATCAACTTTGGTTTGGGAACTTCCTGGATCTGCCGGGAGATTCAAAAAGCAATTTTACAGATTCGCATCAAAGGGCTGGGCAAGGAACATCGGACAGCGATCTTCCCAAAGCTGATTTTCACTTTAAAGCGCGGTCTGAACCTCAAGCCAGGCGATCCCAACTACGATATCAAGCAGTTGGCGCTGGAATGCTCGACTAAGCGGATGTACCCTGACCTGCTGATGTATGACAAGATCAAGGAGATTACGGGCTCATTCAAGACACCAATGGGTTGCCGGTCGTTTTTGCAGGGCTGGCAGGATGAAAATGGCAAAGAGGTTAACTCTGGCCGGATGAATCTGGGCGTGGTTACGGTCAACCTGCCCCGGATCGCCTTGGAGGCCCATGGCGACAAGCAGCTGTTCTGGCAGATCTTTGATGAAAAGATGAACATTGCCAAGATCGCGTTGGATTACCGAATCAAGCGGACTAAGGAAGCCAAGCCGGAAAACGCGCCGCTGCTTTACATGTATGGTGCGTTTGGCAAGCGGCTGAAGAAAGACGACAGCGTTGATGAAGTCTTCAAGAACAGCCGTGCGACGGTATCATTGGGCTACATTGGTCTGTATGAGGTCTGCTCAACGTTCTACGGTCCAAAGTGGGAACACAACCAGGAAGCTCACGACTTTGCGGTTTCAATCGTCAAACAGATGCATGACCTTTGTGCGCAATGGGAAAAAGAAGAAGGCTACCACTTCAGCGTCTACTCCACGCCAGCCGAGTCTTTGACGGACACGTTCTGCCGGGATGACGAAAAGAAGTTTGGCCTGGTTGAAGACGTCACTGATAAGGAATACTACACCAACAGCTTCCACTATGACGTCCGCAAGCATCCGACGCCATTTGAAAAGCTGACGTTTGAAGAAGACTTTCCTCAGTACGCGGCGGGCGGTTTCATTCACTACTGCGAATATCCAAACCTGCGTCAGAATCCTAAGGCACTAGAAGCCGTTTGGGACTGGGCCTATGATCATGTCGGCTATCTGGGTACCAACACCTCAATCGATCAATGCTTCAAGTGCGGCTTTAAAGGCGAGTTCAAGGCCACGGCGCGCGGCTTTAAGTGTCCACAATGCGGCAACACCGATCCCGCAACCTGTGACGTGGTTAAGCGGACTTGCGGCTACCTTGGCAATCCGCAGGCACGGCCAATGGTTCATGGTCGTCACGAAGAAATCATTCACCGGGCTAAGCACATGGATCCCGGGATGATCAAGACGGCCGCTGAATTTCAACGGAGCCGGCAGCTGGATGACAAGGCGCACGCCAACATCACCGGCGATCAGATCTAGCAGGCTGCCAGGTTCTGGTTTAGTATCTGAATCAGCCAAGACACTCAGCTTGGCTTTAGGCAAAGTGCTGAAGCTGCGTTTAAGAAAATGAAAGTGCTGAAGTTGCGTCTTATAAAACGCGGCGGCTAGGGCAATGATCAGCATGGCTGGAAAATATTGCTGACTTAAAATGAAGCCACATTAAGCATCGGCGTTTCAATCAAAATTAAACAACTCGTGAATACCGCTAAGGGTCCGCATTCGGCTAGACCGAACGTCGGGCCTTTATTGCTTTAGAAAGGAAGATATACATGGCAAAAGAACGTCCAATCAGACTCCCCAAGAATCCTAAGCCCAAGGAATGGCTGGCTGAGGATCATTCCTTACAATACATTGCTGACTACAAGCCATTTAACTTTGTCGATGGTGAAGGGGTGCGCTGCAGTCTTTACGTCAGCGGCTGCCTGTTCAACTGTCCTGGCTGCTACAACAAGGCTGCGCAAAACTTTCACTATGGTCAGCCCTATTCACAGGAACTGGAAGATCAGATCATTGAAGACTTGGATCATGACTATGTTCAAGGACTGACGCTGTTGGGCGGGGAACCATTCTTGAACACCCAGGTCTGCTTAAAGATCATCAAGCGCGTGCGCAAGGAGTTTGGCCATACCAAAGACATCTGGTCATGGTCGGGCTACACCTGGGAAGAGCTGCAGCAGGAATCATATGACAAACTGGAAATGCTGAGCCTGATCGATATTTTGGTTGACGGCCGCTTTTTAGAAGGGCAAAAGGATTTGACGCTGCAGTTTCGTGGCAGTGCCAACCAGCGCATCATCGACGTGCAGAAATCATTAAAAGCCAACCAAGTCGTTATCTGGGATAAGCTGGTTCACTAGAAAAGAGGCCATCATGACACTAAAAATCAATCATCTGCATGCCATTATCAAAGAAACCGGCGAAGAAATCTTAAAAGGCGTTGATCTAACGGTGCCAACCGGTGAGATTCATGCCATCATGGGTCCCAATGGCACGGGAAAGTCAACGCTGTCAGAAACGATCATGGGCTATCCGGCCTATGAGGTTACGCAAGGTACGGTAGAGTTTGATGGTCAGGACGTTTTGAGTCTGCCAGTCAATGAACGTGCCAGACTGGGAATGTTTTTGGGGATGCAGTATCCGGCCGAGATTCAAGGAGTCAACAATGCTGATTTTATCCGCACGGCAATCAATGCTCAGCGTCCTGAAGATGATCCATTGCCAGTGCTGCAGTTTATCCAACGCCTGCAGGAAAACATGGCCCTGCTGGAAATGCCCGATGACATTACTGATCGGTATTTAAACGTAGGCTTTTCCGGCGGTGAGAAGAAGCGCAATGAAGTATTGCAGATGCTGATGCTGCAGCCTAAACTGGCAATTTTAGATGAGATCGACTCGGGACTGGATATTGACGCGCTGCGAATCGTGGCTAAAGGGATCAATCATCTGCGCGGTCCTGAATTCAGTGCGTTATTGATCACTCATTATGAGCGGTTGCTGGAGTACGTTACGCCAGACAAGATTCACGTCATGGTTGATGGTCAGATCGTCAAGACGGCGGGACCGGAACTGGCTGACGAACTGGAAGCAGACGGCTATGCCAAGTATGAACAAATCAGAAGAAATGGCGTGAGCGAATCAACTACCCCATAATAAATTCTGAGGTTTGCAGTCTCATCTATTGCTAGATAGTGGTCATAGCGTCTTGCGACTCCCACCTGTGAGACCGCATCGTCGGACAGTTGACGGTGCCCGTTTATCTGCCAAGTATTACTCAGCAGATGCCTGTTTGTTAAATTGTGGGGCTTCTTCACCACTGCGGTAAAGCGTCCCCAAAAGCTGGATGTTCATCGCACCTAGTCTGTCATCGTTTGACTTGTAGCCACAACGATCACAAACGTACAAATGCTGCTTGTGATCTCGGTTTTCCTTGCGGATTCGCCCACATTTCGGGCAACGCTGACTGGTATATTTAGCCGGAACTTTGACCACTATTGAGGAGTTCAGATTGGCTTTATAAGTCAAAAACTGTTCAAACTGATAGAACGCCCATGATACCAGCTCATAGCGCTTGTCTTTAGCGGTCTGTTCAGTTGCAAAACGCACGTCGGTTAAGTCTTCCAAGGCAAAAACAGTATTTGCCCCGTAATGGTCAATGAGTGTCTTAGTTAAGCAATGATTTACATCACTCATCCAGCGGTTCTCTCGTTGACCAATTTGCTTAAGACGACGCTTGGCGGACTTAGTACCTTTTGACTGAAGCTCTGCTCTAAGCTTTTTATACTTACGTCTAGTTCGCAAGACCTTCTCACCACTATAAAGCAGAGTTTTGCCTGCTTCATCATAGCAAGCTGCTAAGAAGTGCAATCCTCGGTCAATCCCGACGACATGTTCTGCCTCTTCTGGAGAATATTCCGGTAATGAGGTAGTAGCGCTAATGTGAACGTACCAATTCTGCTTTGACTGAAGAAGCTTGATTGATCCAAACTTCCATTTGTCAGCATCAAGATACTGATCAAAGCCTTTGCATACAAATGAGACCTTCTTTCTGCCTTGCAGAGTGTTTAAAGACAGCTGCTGGGCAGAAGACAGGTAAGACCAGTCACGGCCACGTTGCAAGTCAAGTTGCGGACGCTTGAATTCAATCGGTTTCCAAAGCCAATCAAGATCACGGGGAATTTGAGACCAAATAGCATGACCTTTGCTGTCTTTTTTGCCAGTATCAAAACGATATGGCTTTTGACTAAGTTGCGTTCTGACAGTCTTATAACGTGCAATAACATTTCTGATTGCCGACTGTGCCATCTGACTTTTAAGGCCGAACTGATCTCTGATTTCATGATAGAGAGCTTTGTTCAATTTTGATTGTGACAATTCAAAATTGTTATCAAAGACATACTGTGAGATAAAGTTGCAAGCGTCTTTGTATTTCTCCATAGATTGGACAAAGGCCTGTGCAGTTTCATTATCAATATTGAGTAATTTTGCTTTGATGGTAATTGATTGCTCCAATGGTTTCACCTCCTATCTTTCAATTACTATTATATCATCTTTAATTTAGTGAATACAGTAGAAAGGAAAAGGGGCTGAAAGTGCAATTCCTCCCCAGATTGAAATCATGGGGTATCCTTGCTTAATCAGCCCTAGGTATATCAATGAATCAACAACTTTTAAGTCAAGTGATGGCCAGCTGTGTGAATGCACCAGACTGGCTGATGAAAAAAAGACAGTTGGCGGTTTTGCTTCAAGAACGGTTCAAAAGCACGCCAGCCACGGAAAAGATCATAGCTGCCTGGCTGGAAAATCCCAGTCTCGCCCAGCTTGAGCAATCAGTTGGTGAGCAGGCAAATGCTGATCAGGTTAAAGCTGCCGTCCCACACACGACTGGCTGGGTTAATCTGCCCTTGTTTGCCGCTGCAAACGTCTATCCCGAATTGCTGCAGGAAAATCTGATGGAAAAGGCGATCTCATGGCAGGACAGTCAGCTCAATGCCATGCACCTGGCCTTGCTGAATGGCGGCCGCTTCATCTATATTCCAGATGGCACGATCGTCAAAGAGCCCATTGAACTGACCGTTGACTGTCCATTGCCTAACTATCATAATCTGGTGATCGTCGGTGCCGGTGCCCAGGCAACCATTGTCGAGCATCAAACCGCCACAAGCAGACAGCCGGCTTATTTTGGCACGGAACTGCTTTTAGGCGATGGCGCGCGGGTCGACTACTACCAGTCCAACCGCTTTTCGGCTGTGCAGAATCATCAGGCAGTCAGGGCCTACCAAGCACAGCATTCAGTTTTGAATATGTATCTGGCCTTGTTTGATGAGCATGATTTGACGACCGATTTTTATGCCAATCTGGATGGTCAAGGCGGAGCAGCCGAGATCAAAATGGTTACGATTGCCAGTGGTCGGCAGGTGCAAGACGTTCAGACGCAGATTCTTAATCATGGTCCGCATACGGTCGGTAATATCGTCCAAAACGGCGTGGCTAAGGACAAGGCGGTTTTAAATTTTCATGCAGTTGGCAAAACCGAGCGTGGGGCATATGGCGCCAACTCGCAACAGCAGAGTCGCATTTTGACGCTTTCTGATGAGTGCAAAGGCGAGGCGGATCCCGTGCTGCTGATTGAAGAAAATGATGTTAATGCCGGGCACGCCGCCAGTATCGGCAAGGTTGACGCGGATGATCTCTATTATCTGGAATCGCGCGGTCTCAGTGAGCATGACGCGCAGGTATTGCTGACGCGGGGCTTTTTACTGCCGGTTTTAAATCAGTTCCCCGATCAAAAGCTGCGGGAAAATCTGGTTGATGAACTGGCGCAAAGATTGGAGGAAAAGCATGAGTGATCAAGCAAGCCAACAGGCAGCAGACAAGGCAGCAATTCATGAATTTGCCAGCCAGCACTATCAGTTTGGCTTTCATGATGACGTCAAGCCGATCTTTTCAACTGGAGTCGGGCTGACGGAAGAAACGGTTCGAGAAATCTCGCGCCGCAAGCATGAGCCGGACTGGATGCTAAAGATTCGTCTGGATGCCTACCATCAATATCGTCAAATGAAGCTGCCGACTTTTGGACCTGATCTGAGTCAGCTGAATCTGGATGAGCTGCGCTATTTCCAACGGCCAACCGATCACGTAGCGCGCAGCTGGGATGACGTGCCCCAAGCGATGAAAACGACTTTTGAAAAGATGGGCGTTCCCGAAGCCGAGCGTAAATATCTGGCGGGGGCAACGGCACAATATGAATCGGAGGTTGTTTATGCCAATCTAAAGCGGGATCTTTCCCGTCAAGGAATCATTTTCATGGATACAGATACGGCCGTTCAAAAACATCCCGAAATCGTCAAACAGTATTTCGCGACGCTGGTTCATCCCGATGACAATATTTTTGCGGCACTGAATACGGCGGTCTGGTCGGGCGGCACGTTTATCTATGTACCAAAGGGCGTGCATGCAGACGCGCCGCTGCAGAGCTTTTTTAGAATCAATGCCGAAAATACGGGGCAGTTTGAGCGGACGCTGATCGTGGTTGAGGATGGCGCGAGCGTTAACTATGTCGAAGGCTGCACGGCACCAGTCTATTCTGAAGACAGTCTGCACGCGGCCGTGGTTGAGGTGTTTGTACATCCCAATGCCTTTTGCCGCTATACGACGATTCAAAACTGGTCTAGCAACGTCTACAGCCTGGAAACCAAACGTGCTGAAGCTGAAGCCGGGGCTACGATGGAATGGGTTGACGGCAATCTGGGTTCCAAAGTCACGATGAAGTATCCCAGCATCTATCTGCGGGGGCGTGAAGCTAAGGGAACCATGCTGTCGATTGCATTTGCCAATGGTCCGATTGATCAGGATACCGGTGCCCGAATGATTCATCAGGCTCCGCACACGCATTCAACGATAATTTCCAAATCACTATGTCGGGCAGGCGGCATCTGTGACTATCGCGGCGAGGTCAAGATGGATGAAAACGCGCACGGCTCAAGCTCGCATGTTGAATGTGACACAATTATCATGGATGACGATTCAAGTTCAGATACGATTCCATATAATAAAGTTGCAGTTGGGGATGTAACGATGGAGCACGAGGCCAAGGTATCCAAAGTTTCTGAAGAGGAACTCTACTATTTAATGTCGCGTGGACTGAGCGAAGAAGAAGCAACCAAAATGATCGTCATGGGTTTTATTGAACCGTTCACCAAGCAGCTGCCGATGGAATACGCGGTGGAATTGAATCGTTTGATTGATTTTCAAATGGAAGGCTCGGTCGGCTGATTTTTGGAACGGAAGCGTTTTGCGTAGCCGAAATTTCAACCTGGCTTGCCAAGTTATGCTGCATCAGCAAAAAACGCGAAGCTTGGTCACCCAGGTTCTAAGATTGAAGCGATAATTTGAGCTTGGCGAGGTAGTCTTTGAATTATCAATTAAGCTGTTTGATGGGAAATAACAGTGAATTAGCACCGAAAATGCCGATTAAAGATTACAAAATTGTCACAAAAAGGGTCATAAATTCCTAAATTTCAGGATTTATGACCCTTTTTTATGAAAAATAAAAATTTTTTTACTCTAAAATATTACAAAATCAGCTATTTTTCGGCCGCAATGAAAACAGAACGATACAAGACTATTATAATGCGATTTATAACAAGTTTAGGCCAACCTAAAACGCTAAATGAAAGCGGATTACATTACACGCTTTTACAGAATTCACGATTTTTGAGATATTTCGGTAATTGCACGGTAAAGCTGAAGGGTTATAGTATTCACCGTTGATAAAGATAAAGAGCAAAAAACCTGAACTACAGATAAAAAAGGATGAATCTATTTTATGAAAATTTCAAAGAAAGCTGTTAAAATCTCTGCTGCCGTTGCTGGTGCCGTAGCTTTGGGCACGGTTGGCACGGCAATCACTGCCAATGCCGACACGGTTTACACGGTTCAGTCCGGCGACACGCTGTCTGGAATTTCCGCTAAGCTTGGTCACAACTTAGACTTTGTAGACCAATTGGCATCCAAGAATAACATCGCTAACAAGAACCTGATCTATGTTGGTCAAAAACTGGTTATCACTGACGATGGCGAAGTATCTTCAGCAACTTCAGAACAAGCTGCTACGTTGCCAAGTGCTACGGCTGAAAACACGGCTACGGCACAAGACAGCACGGCGCAATCTGCTGACAGTGCCGCTCAATCAATGGTTGCTGATACCAGTGCTGAACAAGCTGCCAGTGATGCTACCGCTGCTCAGGCTGCCAGTGCCGCCGCTGCTTCTCAAGCTGCCGCATCCCAAGCCGCTGCTGCCCAGGCCCAAGCTGCTCAACAACAAAGTGCGCAAGTTCAAGCAGCTACTTACAGTGCCAACACTTACAGCACCAACACGACGACTACGACCTACACTTCTACGGTCAGTGGCGACGAAGCAGCTGCTAAGGCTTGGATTGCCAACAAAGAATCTGGTGGCAGCTACACCGCACAAAATGGTCAATACTACGGTAAGTACCAACTGAGTTCTTCTTACTTGAATGGTGACTACTCTGCCGCTAACCAGGAACAGGTTGCTGACAATTACGTTGCTAATCGTTACGGTTCATGGACGGCTGCTCAACAATTCTGGCAAAGTCATGGCTGGTACTAAAAATCAGCTTAACTAAATTAGATAAAATAAAAAGCAATGGCGATTTTCTGCCATTGACCCGTACCCCCAAAGTTGGAAACACAACTTTGGGGGTATTTTTATGTTGCATCCTTTTTGCACAGGTAAGAGAAACAGGAAATTAAAGCATCTGTGCGGGTGATTTCTAGTAGTGCTAGAATAAAACGCAGATAATAATTGAGAAGAGGGATTTGTGATGACTGCAATCAACTGTCAACAAACACGAATTGAAACAACACATCGGATTTTGAATGGTGACTTAAATGAGCATGGGACGCTGTTTGGCGGTCGCCTGCTGGAAACCGTGGATGCAGAGGCTTCAGTCGCGGCAATGCGGGTTGCTAGAGCTACTTTGGTTACGGCGGCCATGGATCACGTTCAATTCGTCAAGCCGTTCCACCTGCAGGATGCCATGATTGTCAGAGCAGTGGTTACTGGGCTGGGACATCGGTCGGTTGAGGTATTCGTAAAGGTTTTGGGCGAGCACTTGATGACTGGCGAACGTTTTGTTGGCTTTACCTGCTTTTTGACCTATGTAGTGCCAGGAGCAGAGTCGGGGTTGGCCTACGATGAATTGATTGCTGATAATGATGAAACCAAATATTTGTTGGCAGACTATCAGGATCGGCGTGCGCAACGGGCCACGGTTCGTCAGCAGGAGCGCGATTTGTTGGCTCATTTGAGTTGCGAATAGGCGGGCAGATTTACTAGCGGTTCGGGAGCTATTGAGACGTCGGCGGGGGTTGTCGGTAAAACATCATAGCTGAGGTGTGATATTGTCGTGCGATCGATTGCGGTAATGGATGGTCAGCTCATTAATGATGATAGATGCCCCAGATGCGACTTTTATGCAAAAAACCTGTATAAAACGCCCAACAATCAGCCTTAAAAATATACATCTTTACCTACTATTTAGAAAAAAACTGCCATAAGTAGGTAAAGTTGACGCGATCGAATATGCAGCTACCTACTATTGGCTAAAAAACAGCGAATAGTAGGTAGTCTTAGAGCCCAGAGCCAGATTAAGCCCGATTTTCTTCACAAAGTCAGCTGCTTAGCGGTGAAAAGATGGTCGCCGACTGAATTCATGACAGCTGGCAGTGGGATGCTTGTTCTGTCAGCTCGGAATATTGAGTGCTAACCTTAATTGACTTATTAACGCTCTTGACGCAGATCTAAATCAGCTGCATCCGCTTGTTTAGCGATTCAAAAGGGCAGTACGCGGATTGGGTAAGTGTAGCGAACTGAGTGTAAAGGAGGCCAGCTGCTGAATTGACTGGGGATATAAGATTCAGTCGGTCTTGCCGGTATTAACGCACTTGATGATCAGTTGAGCGATGGTGGTGTTGCGTCGCTTGACTAAGACGATATCGGCTGCCAATTATGACATCAATAATGGTGCCGTTCAGCAATAAATCAATCAAAAATTCAAGAAAAAACCGTAATTTGAGGGCTGAAATCTTCAAATTTACGGTTTTTTTATTACAGATTGCGGGATCCCTAACTTTTTGAGTGAAACATTGATGAAAACAAAGCCAGACGCTGACGATAACGTTTTCGACACACATTGTTTAGAATTTATGAAACCGGCTTACATTACGAAACATTACGAAAATGGCAGAATTTGATATTTGCGATTAACCCACGTGTAACGTTGAACCTGTATAGTAGTCACCGTTGATAAATAAGCAAGATCAAAACAAACGAAAAAGGATGGATTTAACAAATATGAATTTTAACAAGAAAGCTATGAAGATTACCGCAGCCGTTGCTGGTGCCGTTGCATTGGGCACGGTGGGAGCAGCAACTACGGCCAACGCCGACACGACCTACACGGTACAAGCCGGCGACACGCTTTCCAGCATTTCATACAAGTTGGGTCACAACCTGGACTTTGTTGACCAGCTTGCCCAAAACAACAACATCGCCGACAAGAACCTGATCTTTGTTGGTCAACAGCTGACGATCAAGGACGATGGTGAAGTCGTAGTCAGCGATCAAAATGGTCAACAGACTACGGTTGCCCAAGTTCAAACTCAGCCAGCTGCTCAAACGACTGCTGCTGCGCAATCAACAACGCAATCAGCTGCCAGCCAAGCATCTGCAGGCACGCAATCAACGTATACTTCCACTGCTTCTGGTAGCGATGCCGCTGCTAAGGCTTGGATTGCTGCTCGTGAGTCTGGTGGCAGCTACACCGCGCAAAACGGTCAGTACTACGGTAAGTACCAACTGAGTTCTTCTTACCTGAATGGCGACTACTCAGCTGCCAACCAAGAACGCGTGGCTGATAATTACGTTGCCAGTCGTTACGGTTCTTGGACGGCTGCTCAACAATTCTGGCAAAGTCACGGCTGGTACTAAAATCCAGCTTGGCAATGCCAAATCATCCCTGATTATTTGATTTCCCAAAAAACGATCTCAATCAATAAACATATTTCCTTACCAAAAGAAGCGGCCGCATTTTGCGCGTCGCTTTTTTTGTGACGGGAAGACAGCTGCCTAAACGAATTTATCGAGGGCTGGGGCTTTTAGAAGGCGCTTCAAGATACCAGCCGCCAAATGAAATCAACCCAACCTTGCTTAGTTTTGGTACAATCTAAGAAAACGATTATGAATGAGGGAACCATGCTAACCATTTATGACCTAAAAAAACAAACCATGCTGACGCAGCCGGAATTCTTTGATCTGACGACGGCTTATGATACCTTAAGCGGCGTATCGTTTGTCGGCTCGTTTAAGATTATTGAACAAGAGCTGTTGCCGCGCTTTAAACAGATTAAGCTGATCTTGGGAATGGAGGATCAAAAGACGGGCCAGAATCTGAATCAGTTTTTTGATCTTTCACGGCGCACGAAAGAACTCAAGAATGCCAGCGAAGAATTTCTGCGGCGAATCACGGATGAAACGCTGCAGCTGCATTTTACCAAGGATCATTTATTTCACAGCAAGTATTTTATCTTTGAAAACGAGACTCAGTTTGCGATCTTTAACGGCTCGATGAATCTAACAGACAAGGCATTGCACGATAATCACGAAATGATGTGGCTATACACCGGCGATAAAAGCGTGGCGGCCGATCAAGCCATCTATCAGGCCCACCAGCAGCTGTTTGAGCAAAACTTCAATCAGGACAGTACGGAATATCTGAGCCGTAAGCTGATCAACCAGCTGCACGACAAATCAGTTGATGAGATTGCGGCCGTCTTGACTGAGGCAACGTTTGAGCAGCTGGATAATAAGTCGATTCAAGTACATGCTAAAGATATTGAGCAGGTGGTCGATGAAGCTAAGCGCGAGCAGATCAGTTACGCGGTCAAGCCGGAAGTCGTGCAGACGGTGTCGACGATCTATACCGTTAAGGGCAATCGGCGGCGCAATAAGGAACAGGCCAAAAGTACCGTCAAGCAGCTGGTCTATCGGACGTTTAAAAAGGCCCATTCTGAAGAAGCTGATGCCAGTGAGCTTTATCCACGGCCAATGTGGTCATATCAAAGCGATCAGCTAATCGTTCAGGATCAAGCAGACGGGCTGTATCATCCATTGACGGTGGCGGATGATTTGGTAACCAGAGCTGATGTGGAGAACTTTGTCAAAATCATCAAGAGTTTTCGCTATAACAAAATCAAGGATGAAAGTCAGCAAGCGCTCTCGGCGTTTGTCTATTTGATGACGGCACCTTTGATTTGGAAGATTCGCGCGCTCTATCGGGATTCCAATTTCTCCAAGAGTCCGGATCAGGTGCCGGTCTCCATGGTTTTGATTGGCCGCGGGACGACGGGGAAGACGCTGCTGGTGCGCGACTATTTTAAGCCGTTTATTGGGGATGATTCGCCAAGCGTTCAGTATGTCCAGATCAATCAAGGCAATGGCGCGCATACCAACCGTGCTGTTGAGTTTTTGGGCAGCTACCTGCAGTCAAAGCGGTTCGTCTCGCCGATGATCATTGATGAGTTAAATGAAAACTTTCTGCATAGCAAGGTGGCAACCAACGCCATCAAGCAGTGGTCCAACACGCTGACTGACATTCACAACGTCAACGTATTTGCCATGAACCATAATGCTGGTGATCGAACCATCAACAACCTGGAAGAAATCACCAAGCGGGTCTACTATCTTTCGTTTGAGGCTGGTTGGAAAGATCCCAAGCAGCAGCGCTATGACTACAACATTTTGGTCAACAGCGTCAATGACCATATCTATCGCTGGATGACCTGGCATTTGAACGAACGACTCAACGATCTGACTGGTCAGGAAGAAGAACGCTTGGTACAGGACTATCTGTATCTGACCAAAGAACTGCTAAACGAGCTGCTGACTCGGTTTGGACTGGCTGATGAATTGGCCGATCTCATCTGGCAAAACTATGACTACAAGGTTGATCGCAATCGTCTGACTTGGAAAATGCTGATCAAGGATGACAACTTTGAACACGCCGCGTTTACTGAAGGGGATGACCAGCGATTCAGCGTTTCTAAGGCGATTTTCAACAATCTCAAGGGCAGCACCTATGAAAACATCAATCAAACGCTGGACAACTACTATAATATGTTTCCGCGCGAATCTGGCGTAGCGCTTGATCAATACGATAACGGCATGGTCTTAGACATCGACCGCTTTGATCATTTTGTCGGCGAGCCGCTGATCAGACGCTACTATGAGTAGCTGCATCAAAAAGAAAATCAGCAGGATCAGCTTACTCAGCTGCTTAAAGCTCAAGCCCAGCAGTCTGCCAAACAAGCTGCCCGCCAAGAAAAACACGATGAGATGATGCTAAAAGCAATGGAGCAGCTGGCAAGCAAGAAACAACAGCCTAAGCGCCGTGGCATCTGGTCGCGCTGGTTTAAGAGCGATGAATGATTAAGAAACGTGCCGATGATTGATGCGAGCAGGCGGTGTTTTTGATCAGGCTTAAATATTGGTTAATAAGGAAGGATCAAAATGATAAAACTAATCGCGGTTGATATTGATGGTACGCTGCTTAATGATCAAGGCCAAATTCTGCCGGCGACGATTCAAGCTGTTCAACAGGCAGCTGTAGCCGGGCAAAAGATCGTGCTGTGTACCGGCCGGCCGCTTTGTGGCGTGACGGATTATCTTAAGCAGCTCGGACTTTGGCAGCACGCTGATCAGTACGTAATCAGCTATAATGGCTCGCTGATTCAGACAACGGCCCAAACAACCCTGATGAGTCACCAGTTGCAGTTTAGCGACTATCTTGATCTGCTAGAATTTGCTCACCAAAATCAAGCCGCGTTCAGTCTGCTGACGCCTGCTTGCATGTACGTCACGCCTGGCGATCAAAATAGCGTCATCTTAAAAGAGGCGGCGACGGTTAAGATTGAGCTGCAGACGCGTACGCTGGCAGAAATGCGTGCTTTGCCAAATCTAATACCAGTCAAGGGCATGATTTTGGATGAACCGGCCAAGCTCGATTACCTACAAACAGTCATGTCAAAAGCCTTTAAGCAGCGTTTCACGGTCCTGCGCAGTCAAAAAGACCATCTGGAGTTCACGCATCCTTTAGCCAGTAAGGAATCCGCGCTGAGTCAGCTGGCCAGTCTGCTAAAGATTGAGCCGGCTGCAACGATGGCAATTGGTGATGAGCAAAATGATCTGGGAATGATAAAAGCAGCTGGAATTGGCGTGGCGATGGGCAACGCGGTTCCGCAGCTGCGGGCGATTGCTGATCAGGTTACGGCCGACAACAATCATAATGGGGTTGGCGAGGCGATCTTGAAATGGCATTAAATATGGGCGAGCCGATTGATAAGTCATATCATTGGCGGCGGCGTTTGATCGTGAACGACACCGGCTTAGTTGATTGTCAACCGCGGATCATTTTGACAGCCTAAAGTAACGGTTGATCAGCGAAAAAGCTAGCGGCTGATCATTGGCATTCTGACAGGCCGGTAAAAATAAAAACGTAAAAAAATCTGAAAATGGGTTTGATCTAGTTGGATCGGATCCATTTTTATTTTGCATATAACGGTATATTTTTAGAATATTATACAATTCTTTGGAGAGGGAGATTTGTAATCAAACAGTTAATCTTGTTTATTTATTAAAACAATATTCTCTTTAAAAGCGCTTGAATAGGAATTTAATAATTATTATTCAAAGAATATAAGAAAAATCCCAATAAAAGGTTGTCGAATTCTAATTCATGGGTTATATTATCACCAATGATTTTATTAATTTTTTATGCAATCACGAACAAGGAGGTCACAGATTATGAACGCAGCCATCATCGGAGTGACTGGTTATAGCGGCACGGTTTTATACCAGCTGCTCAGTCAGCATCCAGCGGTTGAAAACATTCACCTGTATGGTCATCAAGACACTGCCGCACCACGCTTTTTGAATGATGAAGTAGAGGCCTTCTGTGACCGACGAATCATGATTGAGCCTTATGACGTCCGAAAAATTATGACCGAAAATGACGTGGTGTTTTTCGCCACGCCGGCGGGAGTCACTGCCAAATTGGCCCAGCCTTATTTAGACGCAGATTTTCCCGTAATCGATCTTTCCGGCGACATGCGCTTAAAGGATCCCAAAGAATATGCCAAGTGGTACCACAAGGATCCGGCTCCAGCTGATCAATTGGTAAAAGCACAATATGGTCTGGCTGAATTCAATACCGTGCATGCCGGTTATGTTGCCAATCCCGGCTGTTACGCGACGGCCACGCTGTTAGGGCTGGCGCCGCTGGTCAAAAAAAATTTGATCGATCTGGATTCGATTATCGTTGATGCCAAGTCGGGACTTTCCGGCGCGGGCAAGAAACTGACGACCAGCTCGCATTTTGCCTGGATCAACGAAAACTCGCAGCCTTACAAGGTTAATCAGCACCAGCACATTCCAGAGATTCTGCAGCAGCTGCAGCAATGGGATGCAGGCGTTAAAGCTCTGCAGTTTACGACGACGCTGATTCCAGTAACGCGCGGTATTATGGCTTCGATTTATACCAAGCCGTTGCCGGGCGTTGATGAAGAAAAACTGACCGCGGCCTTTGAAGAATGCTACGACAAGCGACGATTTGTCCGCCTGATTAAAAACGGCTGGCCAAGCATCAAAGAAGTCAGCCATTCGAATTTCTGCGACCTGGGCTGGGCACTGGATCCCAACAGTCACACGATCCTGGTCGTTTCCGTAATTGATAATCTGATGAAAGGGGCTGCCGGACAAGCAGTCCAAAACCTGAACCATATGTTTGAACTGGATGAGACGCTGGGATTGCCAATGGTTCCCAGCTGGCCATAATGAAAGGATGTCTTTAATATGATGGAACCACAAACTACGCCTAATACTGCTTCAATTGTCGAAACCGCCTTCACCTGGCCTAAGGGATTTTACAGTGATGGACTGCATGCCGGACTCAAGGCTGAAAAACCAGATCTGGGCTGGCTGTTTTCTAAAGTGCCAGCCAGTGCCGCGGGGGTTTATACGACCAACCAGTTCTGTGCGGCGCCAACTGCCTTGACCAAAGAAACGATCAATCACGATCATCAGCTGCAGGGAATCATCGTCAATAGTGCAATTGCCAATTCCTGCACGGGTCCCCAGGGTAAGCTGGATGCCTTGAAGGAACAGGCGCTGATGGCTAAAAAGCTGGGCGTCAGCCAAAATTTGATCGGCGTGGCTTCGACTGGGGTAATCGGCGAAATGCTGCCAATGGACAAGATCAAGGCCGGGATTGCCAAGCTGAAGCAAACCAAGTCGGCTAAAGTTACCGAAGCCGTCTTGACCACGGATACTCATACCAAGACGATTGCCGTTAAGTTTGAAATCGCGGGTCATCAATGCACGATGGCAGGTTTTTGCAAGGGTTCGGGAATGATTCACCCAAAGATGGCCACCATGCTGGGCTTTGTGACGACCGATGCCAAGATCAGCGGGGCCTGCCTGCAGGATCTGTTAAGCGAGGAGGTTGACACGACTTTCAATCAGATCACGGTTGATGGCGACAACTCTACTAATGATATGGTCGTTACCATGGCAAATGGGCTTGCAATGGCGGATGAGGAATCATTGACACCGGACCATCCAGATTATCCAGTCTTTGCCCAGGCCTATCATGAAGTGCTGAGCGCGCTGGCTAAAGAGATTGCTCGTGATGGCGAGGGGGCAACTAAGCTGGTTGAAGCCAACGTCAAGGGCGCGGCCAACGATCTGGATGCCCAGCACGTCGCTAAGGCAATCGTAGGCTCCAACCTGGTCAAGGCAGCCTTATTTGGTCAGGATGCCAACTGGGGCCGGATCATGGGAGCGATTGGCGCAACGGATGCTGATTTGGACGTCAATCGCGTTGACATCAAGCTTAATGGCATCAACATCGTCTTGAGCAGTCATGGCGTTGACTATGACGAATGGTTGCTGCGGCAGAAACTGGCTGAAGATCAGATCAAAATCGATGTCGATCTGCATCATGGCTTTGGCAAGGGACAGGCATGGGGATGCGATCTGACCTATAAATACGTGCAGATCAATGCCTCGTACCGGAGCTAGGAGGCATTCATGAAGGATCTGATTATTATTAAAATCGGTGGTCAAGCCATCAGCGAGCTAACGGATGATTTTTTCGAACAGCTGGCAGTCTGGCGCACGCAGGGTAAAAAGATTCTGCTGCTGCATGGCGGCGGCCCATTGATTACCAAGCTTTGCCAACAGCTGCAGGTGCCGGTCGTTAAAAAAGCCGGCGTGCGGGTAACTGATGCCCAGACATTGGCATTGACCAAACTGGTGCTGTTGGGGCAGGCTCAGCCATTATTGCTGCAGAAACTCAGCGATCATCAGCTGCCAGTCGTCGGTTTGAATGCGGCGGACAATCAGATGCTGGTGGGCAAGTATTTGGATCAAAGCATCTACGGCGAAGTGGGCACCGTCGTCAGCGTTAATCAAGATAAGCTTTTGCCGCTGTTGGACAGCTATATCGGCGTTTTGGCACCATTAGCGATGACGCCGGCTGGCAATTGGCTTAATGTCAATGCCGATCAGGCCGCGGCTGACGTAGCCAGTCTATTGGGTGCTAAAAAGCTTTATCTGATGACGGATGTAGCCGGCGTTTTGAATCAGCATCATTTGATTCCGCACTTAACGAAGCTGGTTTCACAAAAACTGGTCGCTGAAAAAATCATCAGCAGCGGAATGCAGCCAAAGATCAAAGCTGCCTTTGCTGCCTGTACCGCGGGAGTTGAGCAGGTAGCCATCACCAATTGTCTGCAAAATCCCGGCACGATTATTACCAAGGAGTGATTCTATGAGTCATTTATTTCCAACCTATACCCGTTTCCCATTTGAAATCGTAAAAGGAACCGGTGCCCATCTATTTGATGAACAGGGCAATGAATACCTCGACTTGACCAGTGGCATCGGTGTCTGCGGCCTGGGCTACAACGTCAAGGCACTCAATGACGCCGTTGAACATCAGCTGCATCAAGTTTGGCACACATCCAATCTGTATGAGAGCTCGCTGCAGGAAAGCGTGGCGGCACAGCTGGGCGTTCATCAAGACATGCTGGTCAGTTTTGCCAATTCCGGTACCGAGGCCAATGAAGCGGCATTGAAACTGGCGCGCAAGGCAACGGGCCGGCTTGATTTCCTAGCATTTGATCACTCGTTTCATGGACGTTCGGCTGGCTCACTGACGGTAACGGGCAACGAGGGCATCAAGGAAGGCTTTCTTCCCCTGGTTCCTGGCGCGCGGTTTGCCAAGTACAATGACTTCGCGGCCATCGATGAGATCAAGCCGGATCTGGCTGGGGTAATCCTAGAAGTCGTACAGGGCGAAGGCGGCGTGATTGCTGGTGATGCCAAGTGGCTAAAGGCCGTTCAAGACAAATGTCATGAGGTTGGCGCGCTGCTTTTGATCGATGAGGTGCAGACTGGGATGGGCAGAACCGGCTCGCTGTTTGCCTTTGAGCAGTTTGGCCTGGATCCAGACATCTATACGGTTGCTAAGGGGCTGGCCAATGGGATTCCGGTTGGCGCGATGATCGGCAAAAAGGAGCTTGGTCAATACTTTGGCCCCGGCAGCCACGGTTCGACGTTTGCGGGGAATCCGCTGGCAATGGCGGCTGCTCAGCAGGTATTAAAGACGCTGGATCAAGAATTTTTGAGCACGGTTCAGCAAAAAGCCGCGGCAATGCATCAAGCTATGGAAAAAGAGCTGCTGCCAATGGATATGGTTGATTCAATCAGTGGCCTGGGTTTGATGATCGGCATTCATCTTAATCAAGCCATTTCCGTGGGTCAGGTCTTGGCTCAGCTCCATTCTCAGCATGTTCTGGCCCTTTCGGCTCGTGACAATACGCTGCGTCTTTTGCCACCATTGATTGCCAGCCAAGACGAGCTGCTGGCTGGTGTCGATGAGATCAAAAAAGCGCTGAATGCAGTTGAATCGGCGACCGCTACCGCATAAATAAAATCCGTCAAGCCCAAACTGGTTTGACGGATTTTTGGTGTCGGGGCCAACTCAATCTGCCGGCCTGGTCTGGTGACAGATAACGGCATTTTTTCGAATGATACTGACTTATCAAATGAAAGAAAAATCATATAATACAAAAATATTTTATTTGACAAGACGTTTAAACGTGATTGTTCCAACAATGAAAGCCCTTACGATAGTAGGAGTTCAATCGTTAAGGTCAGCAAAGGTCAAATAATTTTGTCGAGGAGCAGCGAATTTCGCAAAGTGAAGGGTTGTATTTTTTAATATACAAACTAAGATAAAAGTGTACAAATGATATGAGTTATTATAGGAAAGGAAGTTTTGGATATGGCTAATGAAATTCAACGTCATAACAACATGTTTGACGACGTAATGAGCGCGGGCATGCGCAATCTGCTGAACGACAATTTCTTCTCTGGCTTCAACGCTAAGGCAGATCACATGAAGACCGACATTGCAGAAACCGATAAGAACTATGTCGTTAAAGTCGACATGCCTGGCTTTGACAAGAAGGACATCCACATCAACTATGAGAACAACATCCTGACGATCACGGGTCGCCGTGACACGTTTGACGACCTTTCTGACAAGGATGGCAACATTTTGCACAGTGAACGCAACTATGGTCAAATGAGCCGTTCATTCCGTCTGCCAGAAGTTGACCTGAAGAAGGTCGCTGCTCACTACAGCGATGGGGTTCTGGTTCTGACGCTGCCTAAGCTGGCACCAGAAGCCGGCACTGGCACTCACATCGAAATCGAATAATTTAATTGACAAATAGTCTTTAAATGAGTAGCAGTTTTAAATTGCTACTCATTTTTTATTTTGTCTATGTAAACGCTTTCACGAATTTGGTATAATTAATTTGTGCAATATAACAACTTTGCAATTATTTTATTGTCTTAATAGCTAAAGGAGGGAACGTTTTGGAAAACGCAAAGCCAACCAAAAAGCACCGTTTTAAGATGCCATCCGCGTTTACGATTTTATTCTTCATTATCGTCGTCTTGGCAGTCTTAACTTGGTTTATTCCAGCCGGTAAGTACGCTACTGATTCAGCCGGCAACATTATTGCTCATACCTACCATACCGTTTCGCCGCATCCACAAGGTATCTGGGATGTCTTCATGGCAATGGTTATTGGGATGATCGGTGACAGCAAGACTGAAGGGGCAATTCAGATCGCTTTGTTCATCCTGGTAATCGGTGGGTTCTTAGGCGTCGTTAACAAAACCGGGGCTTTAAACAATGGGATTTCCGCCGTTGTTCATTGCTATGAGGGACGCGAACGGACTTTGATTCCAATTTTGATGATCCTGTTTGCTCTGGGTGGTACGACCTATGGCATGGGTGAAGAAACGCTGGCCTTTTACCCATTGCTGATTCCAGTCATGATCGGCTGCGGCTTTGACTCAATCGTCGCGGTTGCCGTGGCTTTGGTCGGCACACAGCTGGGATGTCTGGCATCAACGGTCAACCCATTTGCCACTGGGGTTGCCTCAGCTACATTGAAGATCTCGCCAGGTGAAGGCTTGATTGATTCCACGGCTGATCCTGTTGGTGATCGTCACGGCGCTTGGTATCTGGTACACGATGCACTATGCCGACCAGGTCAAAAAAGATCCAACCAAGTCATTAGTCTACGCTCAGCGGGCTGAAGACGAAAAACGGTTTGATATTTCTGAAAAGACGCAGGACACGCAGCCATTAACCAAGGTACAAAAACGCGTACTGTGGCTGTTTGGGATCACGTTTATCATTATGATCATGGGGCTGGTGCCATGGACTGATCTGAACAAGCACTGGACGGCCTTTGACACGTTTACCAACTGGCTGCATGGCATTCCGTTCCTGGGCGTTTTGATCGGTAAAGACATTCCAGCCTTGGGGACTTGGTACTTTAACGAAATTACGCTGCTGTTCATCTTTATGTCGGTAGTAATTATGTTTGTCGCTCATATGAAGGAAAGCGAATTTATCGATGCCTTCTTAAAGGGAATGGGCGACTTGCTCAGCGTTGCGATTATCGTGGCCGTTGCGCGTGGGATTCAGGTTATCATGAACAATGGTATGATTACGGCGACCGTTTTGCATTGGGGTGAAGTCGGACTGGGCGGCCTGTCGCGTAGTGCCTTCATCATTTTGACCTACATCTTCTACATTCCAATGTCATTCTTGATTCCATCAACTTCCGGCTTGGCTGCCGCTACGATGGGAATCATGGGACCACTGGGACACTTCTGTCATGTTTCCGGCAGTCTGGTTATCACGGCTTACCAAGCAGCTTCTGGCTGGATCAACCTGATTACGCCAACTTCCGGAATCGTAATGGGGGCCTTGGCAATTGCGCACGTCAACATCAGTATCTGGTGGAAGTGGATGGCCAAGTTCATGGTGATCCTGTTCCTGGTTACCTGCGTCTTCTTAGGTATTGCCGCGGTACTTTAGCTTTTTTCAATCATATCAGGGGGAATTAATATGGCAGCAGAATTGGTTCAAGAAAATGAGCGTCAACAAGCATTGGCAGCTTTAAAGCGTTTGGTTGCCAAGCCATCGTATAATGAGGCTCCAGCACCAGGCGCGCCGTTTGGACCCAAGATTCGTCAGGCCCTAGATGAGCTGATGCGGATCTGTGATGAGCTGGGCTATCAAACCTATGAGGATCCAGATGGCTACTATGGCTATGCTGAAACTGGAACCGGCAGCGAGACGTTTGGCATTATTGGCCATGTTGATACGGTGCCGGCTGGTGATTTGAGTACTTGGGAACATGATCCTTATTCTGGCGAGGTCTTTGGCGATGTGGTCTATGGGCGCGGCGTACAAGACGACAAAGGTCCCGTGATTGCGGCTCTGTTCGCGGTCAAGGCGTTGGAGAATCGCGGCTATCATTTTAATAAAAAGATCCGCTTTATCTTCGGTACTGATGAAGAAACGCTGTGGCGCGGGATTGCCAAGTACAATCAAAAAGAAGCGCCGATTGATCTGGGATTTTCGCCCGATGCTGAATTCCCGGTTACCTATGCTGAAAAAGGGCTGCAGCAGTCATACCTGGTTGGGCCGGGAACCGAGCTGCTGAACGTTGAAACTGGCGGTGCATTCAACGCAGTCTCAGATCGGGCAGAATATGCTGGTCCAAAGCAAGATGAGGTCAAGGCTGCTCTTGAAAAGCACGATTTCAAGTATCATGAAGAAGCCGGCAAGCTGGTCGTAGAAGGCAAAGCGATTCATGCCATGCTGGCTCCCCAAGGCGTCAACGCGGTCTTAAGACTGGCAATTGCTTTGGATGACGTCTTTAAAGGCTTTGGACCGCTGGACTTTATCGGTCAATGCTTTAAAGAGGATGCGACGGGAACCAATCTGCTGGGTGACGTCAAGGACGAAGCATCCGGCCATTTGACGTTTAATATTTCCAGCCTCAAGATCACGCCGAAAGAAACGCGGATGCAGATTGATCTGCGAATTCCGGTTACCGTTGACCGTGATGCGCTGCTTGAAAAACTGAGCCAAAACGTCGCCAAATACGATCTGCAATATAAGCATTTTGACTACGTAGCGCCACTGTACGTTCCTAAAGACACTGAATTGGTTAAGACCTTGATGACAGTCTATCAGGATCAAACCGGTGACGTTGCTTCTCAGCCACAGGTCAGCGGTGGGGCAACCTTTGCGCGGACGATGCATAACTGCGTGGCCTTTGGGGCGATGCTGCCAACTACGCCTGATTTTATGCACCAGGCTAATGAACAATGGCCGCTTCAAGACATGTTTAAGGCAATGGATATCTTTGCTGAGGCAGTCAAGCGGTTATGTGTGGACTGATGATTGAATAAAAAGAGCAGCTGCGAGAACTCGCGGCTGCTTTTTTTACCGTTTCAAACCGATTTAGATGTGTTCCTTGATGCCATTAGGGAAGTCTTTATCGATTTCCTTTAAGATTGGCAGCAAGGTGTTGATGTATTCATGATATGCTTCGATTGGCTTGCGATCCTTGCCGTTTGCCTGAAGCAGCGCGATGGCAATGTCATGCGCGCGTTGTTCATTACTGATCATATTATTCACCTCATTCCTACAGTTTAACAAATTTTATCGATAGTTGCGCGATCCAATCACCCAAGGCAGTCGCTTTTAAAAGCACCATGATATAAAAACCGGCTAAGACGCCAGCTGCATTCGTGATGACGTCATCAATATCGACGAAGCGTTCAACATGGAAAAACAGATCGCATAAAAATTGCGTGCTTTCGATTGAGATTCCCAGTAAGATGCCAAACAGCAATACCGACTTGAGATCATGCCGCGCGCTAAGCAGATACCAGTAGATGCCAGCCGGAACCGTCATGACGATATTTAAGAAAAAATCAGGCGACAAGGCTTGAAATGGAATGGCGTTGCAGGGAACACCTAAGACGTGATAAAAAATCTTGTGCGGGCCGCCCCAATTATACTGGGTTGGCGTAAAGCAGAGATAGGCAATGGCCAAAGTATAGATCAAGGCGCTCAGCATCGTAAACCATTGCCAGCCATGAAGCGGAAGATGCAAGGCTCGGTTAAACATGGTGCCCCAGATGATTAATAGTATTATAAATGGAATCCAAGAACGCAAAATTAAAAATCTCCCCAATAACTCTAACGAAAATTTAAAAACGTGGTACAATAAAGATTCTAGGTTTTACCCTCCAGTCTAGCAAAAAATGTTGGGCAGGTTAAGAGAAGGAGGAAATTAAATATGGCGGAAAAGCAACCGGATCAGCAAACACTGTCGCGGGGCTTAAAGGAGCGCCACGTACAGCTGATTGCCCTTGGTGGTGCGATCGGTACGGGGCTGTTCTTGGGTTCCGGGAAATCCATTCACGTTGCTGGTCCTTCCATTCTGCTAGCATATCTGATTACGGGGATCATGTGCTTCTTGTTGATGCGGGCGCTGGGCGAACTCTTGCTGGCTGACCTGCATTACAATTCATTTGTGGATGCGATTCGTGACTACTTAGGCTCACGGGCTGCATTTATCACTGGTTGGACGTACTGGCTCTGCTGGGTCGCAATCGCAATGGCTGAAATTACTGCGATCGGCATGTACGTTCAATTATGGCTGCCGAATTGTCCACAATGGGTACCCGGTTTGATTACGCTGGCGGTGCTCTTATGTGTCAACTTGATTACGGTTGGTGCATTTGGCGAGGTCGAATCTTGGTTTGCACTGATCAAGATTTTTGCGATCCTGCTGCTGATTGCAATCGGGGTCGGGATGATGCTGGTGCGCTTCAAGAGTCCCAACGGCATCGTTACCTCACCAAGCAACCTGATATCACATGGCGGATTTTTCGCAACCGGCCTGGATGGCTTTTTGAAGTCTTTCCAAATGGTCATCTTCTCATTTGCCGGAATTGAAATGGTTGGGATGACGGCGGCTGAAACGGCTAACCCCCGCAAGGTCATTCCCAAGGCCATCAATGACATTCCAGTCCGGATTCTGTTGTTCTACATTGGCGCACTGTTTGTGATCATGAGCATCTATCCATGGAATCGGCTTGATCCAAATTCGAGTCCGTTTGTCATGGTCTTTAAGGATATTGGCATTTCTTCAGCGGCCTCAATCATCAACTTTGTAGTTTTAACGGCGGCCGCTTCATCTTGCAACAGCGCCCTGTACACGACTGGACGCATGTTGGCCGAATTGACCTCAACTTCACGCCGGCCTTCAATTCGCAAGATCAGCCGCATTTCTAAGAATTCGGTTCCAGCTACGGCGATCGTCATCTCAGCTCTCTTGATGGGGATGTCGTCACTGCTGAACTACTTGATTCCTTCCGAAGTCTTTACCCTGGTTTCAAGTGTGGCCACGACCAGCTTCCTGTTTATCTGGGGAACGATTGTGTTGGCTCACCTGCGCTACCGTAAGCTGCATCCGGAAGGCAGTGGCTTTAAGATGCCGGGAACGCCGGTTACTGATTGGATGGTCTTGATTTTCCTGTTTGCCGTGGGCGTGATCTTGATGTTCAGTGCCGACACGCGGATTGCTTTGATTATCGCGGTAGTTTGGCTGGCATTCATGACGGTTCTGTCTATGACGTTTAAAGAATATAAATATAACTAACTAAAAAACTTCTCGATTTTTGGTCGGGAAGTTTCTTTTTTGCTTCTTAAGTTTAATCACGCTGGCTTTGGCAGTGACTGTTGCAATAGCAGCGTTTCTCATCCATCATATCGCAGTGACAGATGCCATCTGTACTGGCACAAGGACAGCCTTTTTGGCAGGTCATACCAGCCTTGCAGTATTCTTTTTCCATTTTCATCCCCCCATATTTGAAATTATCAATATAATACGCTGTTTAATCGGGGTTGGCTCATTGTCTGCTCAAATCTTTAGATATTTTTAGCAAACTTGATGATTGTCAATTACCAAACGGCAAAATCTCCTTAAACTATGATTAAACATTTGGAGAGGAGAAAGAATCATGTTTTTTACCAAGCATAAAAAAGAAAGCGTCGTTTTAATGACGGCTTTGCTGATTATTGCTTACATTGGCCGCTTCACCAATCTAATCTGGCTATTTGATGTCTCGATGATCGCAATTGCCATTATCGGTGGCCTGCCATTGGTCTTTCGAGCAGTCGAGGCCTTGAAATTCAAAATTATCTCAATTGAGCTTTTGGTTTCAATTGCCGTAATCAGTGCCCTGGCAATTGGTGAATACAGCGAGGCCGGCATCGTGGTCTGGCTGTTTTCGGTTGGGGATTTGCTGGAAGAGATTACGCTAAAAAAAACCCGCAAGTCGATTCAAGATCTGGTTGATATGGCACCCAAGACGGCACTGAAGATTGAAAGTCCCAGTGATCGTTCGTTTGAAGAAGTTGACATTGACGAGATTGAAAAAGGCGATTATCTATTGGTCAAAACTGGTTCGCAGATTCCAGTCGATGGCCAAGTCGTCGCTGGCAATGGTCATGTTGATCAGGCCAGCATTACCGGCGAATCCAAACCCAGCCACAAAGAAATCGGCAGCAGTGTATTTGCCGGTACGATTCTTTCCAGCGGAGCGTTGGTTGTACGAGCTGAAAAGGTGGGCGAAGATACCACGTTTGGTCGGCTGATTGAATTGGTTGAAGAAGCTCAAGATAGTCAAACCAAGACCCAGCGTTTTATTGACCGCTTTTCACAATACTACACGCCATTGGTATTACTGTTGTCAATTATCGTAGGCCTGATTACCAAAGACTTACGCTTGTCAATTACCATTCTGGTCCTTGGCTGCCCAGGTGCTCTGGTAATCGGGGTGCCAATCTCGACGGTTGCCGGCATCGGCAGTGCAGCCAAACGAGGCATGATTGCAAAGGGTAGTGCTGCATTGGATGAGTTAACCAAGATTGATACGTTTGTTTTTGACAAGACCGGTACGCTGACGACGGGTCAGCCGAGTGCGGGAAAGGTTGTCAATGTTAATGGCGATCAGAATGAAAATCTAAAGATTCTGGCCAGCATTGAGCATGAGTCCAATCATCCGTTGGCCAAAGCCATTTTGGACTACTGGCAAAAAGATGACGTCTACCCGGTTAGCGACAGCCAGATTATTGATGGACGCGGCATTCAGGCTGTCGTTAACCAGCACTCGGTTTTAGTTGGTAATGAAAGATTGTTAAACGAAGCCGGAATCGAAACGACCACCGATCAGCTTTCAAAGACCAGCTCACACGTTTTGCTGGCTGTTGATCACGAGCTGCGGTTGGTACTGGAGGTCAGTGATCAACTGCGTCCTGGGGCCAAAGCAGCATTGGACAATCTGAGAAAAATCAAGGACTATCGCCTCATCCTGCTTTCTGGCGATAACCAGGCAGCTGCTGAAAACATGGTGGCCGACCTGAACTTTAATGAAGTGCGTGGTGATCTTTTGCCAGTCGACAAGGTAGCAGTCATCAAACAGCTGCAATCAGATGGCCATCAAGTGGCTTTTGTAGGGGACGGAATCAATGACGGTCCGGCATTAAGTGTGGCTGATCTAGGGATTGCTATGGGCAGTGGTACCGAAGCCGCTATTGACGTGGCCGATATTATCCTGGTCAACTCCAGTCCGGCTCAATTACCGATTGCCGTTCGTCATGCGCAAAAGACGATACGCAACATGTATGAAAACATTGCAATTGCACTTTTGACGGTATTACTGTTGTTCATCGGTCTGTTTACCGGCTACATCTACATGGCGTCAGGGATGCTGGTTCATGAATTGAGTATTTTGATCGTCATCTTAAATGGTATGCGATTAATTCGTCGTAATTGATCGTAATCAATTATTTATTAGAGTAAATCGACTAAGCTATATTCATAAATAAGCAAAGGGGAAATGAATCATGAAAAAAGTAACGTTAAAACTCAATGATCTGTCTTGTCCATCATGCATGAGCAAGATTCAAAAAGCCGTCAGCCAACAGCCTGGCGTATCCAATGCCGTGGTAATGTTTAATGCCGGCAAGGTCAAGGCTGAAGTTGATGAAAGCCAACTTGCACCAGAAGCATTGGGCGATGTTGTCAGCCAGCTTGGCTATCAAGTCGAAAAGATCATCGTTAAGGAGGCTTAATCATGAGTGAAATTGAAATTCGTTATGCAAAAGAACAAGAACGCAGCGACCATGAGCACCATGTTCCAACTGCTGGTGCCATGATCGGTCACATTACCTCCAACCTGGCAGTGCATGCTTTAAAGATTGAGCAGGCAGCTTTATTTGCCAAAGGGCCAGCCGCACTGTTTTTAGATCAGTATGGGCGGGCCTGGATTCAAAAAGAACTGGCTTTTTGGGATGATATCAATCGTGCCTTGCATGCCGAAGCAGATTTGGTGCCAACGACCAGCGAGGAGCTGCTTAAGTACAGCATGCTGACCGAAAATGGTGCTACTAAGTATGCTGATGGTAAAGATCAGCTGTTTGAGCTGGTTAAAGATTTTGATATGCAGCTATTGTTTATTACACGGGCCATTAAGCTGACCGAAAAAGAAGGGCATGAGGCGCAGAATCAACTGATGAAAGAGCTGTATGCCTGGATTAAGGAACAGATTGGGTTGACACAAAGCTTCTTGGGCCACGAACCAACCGAGGGCCTGCCATCTGCTGCAGAAGATGATGGCGATGATGCAGAATAAAATGTCTGATTTATAAAAGAGTAGAAACAACTGGACGAAACTAAAAACTTTTCCTCTCAATATGAAAACTCGGATGATTCGCTAAGCAATGATGGATCATCCGAGTTTTATTATGTAGGTATTGTCGGTCGCAAGTTAGCATTACAATTACGTTTGAATTATTCTAAAGCTGATTTTTAATTGACAGATTTCTCCAATCTGTTAGTGCTATCTGGCACTTCATAATGGGTTTTTCAAAATTAATTTATACAGAGTGATTGTATATGGATGACGGGCTACTCAAAATCAATTAAACAAATTTACTATAAATGTCTTAAATACAATCGTAAAAAGATGCTGAAAAATACAGATGGCGTCATTTCAAACTCAAAAGTCTGAGATGACGCCATATTTTTAGTTAAGTAGAAAGTCGTTTTTTCAGCTGTTTAGCCTATGCCAGGCCCAGTTTTTTTTGACAGTTGGGACAGATGCCATGAACTTCAATATCGCTTTGGTTTACCATGAAATTGGTCTTTTCGCGGGTAATCTGCTGCAGATCCTTGGTTAGGGCCGCAAAATGATCATCAAAAACGTCTTGGATCAAACCGCAGTTGTCACAGACAACATGGTAGTGGGGATGCCCAAAGTAGTCATAATGGGAGCTGCCATCACCATTTTTCAGTTCAATGACCAGCTGATCTTCAACCAAGAGATTAATGGTGTTGTAGATCGTTGCCATGCTGATGTTGTCGGCTTCTTGTTTTAAATCGGCGTAGATCATCTCAACGCTGGGGTGCGTGTGGTGATTGATCAGATAGTGCAGAATCAGTTTACGCTGCGGGGTGAGCCGGACGTGTTTTTCGCGCAGATGCTGCAGTGCGTGTTCATATTCTGAATTGGCCATTGCAACGATCATCCTCCTTTCACATACGAGTGATTAGACAAATCATTATTATAGCATTGTCAAGGTCGATAATGCATCAGGAAATAAAATGTTTCTTTTTAGATAATAATAATTCTAATTTAGCGAAAAGAAAAGCATTCTGCCTGGTAAAATTTAAACCCAGAAAGTCAGAATCGTTGTCAGCAATTGCAACAGAGTATAAAAAATTTGATTATGCGGGTTTGCGACCAAGCGCTGCAACAGCCACCAGCTTAAGATCACTAATGCGATGGCTAACAGCAGCGTCGCCTTGATTGGCTGCGTCAGCATCGTTAAAATCAAGATCACGCCAAGACTGCCCTCAATCATTGGAAAACGTGGGTCATCAGATAAAAAAAGCGGGGCGTAGTAAAAACAGTAGATCATCAATAACGGAATCAGTTTGAGCAGATAGCTCCACGACAGAAACTTAACCGAGATGAAGGTAAACGCCACTGGAATGCTGAGGGTCATTAAAAGGCCGAAAACCAGCAGACCAACTGGATTTTGAAATTCGTGCAGATAAAGCTCAAAAATCAGCAGATAACAGGGCGGCAGCAAAAGCAGGATAAACAAAAAGACGTTGCCATGAAAAAAAACGCTGATGGCAAATAAAAAGCTGATCAGCAGCGGAATAATCGAAGTCAGCGAGCCGCCTTGCTGGTCAAAAATAATGGTGGCGGCCAGGGCAATGCAGATCTGATAGGCAAACAGACTGTACAGATCGTGAGAAAAGACGGTGGTTTTGATCTGAATGGCATAGGCAAAGGGCACGTAAGACCAGCAGCACATCATTAAAAAAGCATTGGGTAGCAGACTGCGCCAGTCGATATCTTGGATTTGCAGATTAAAATGCGATAACGGGTTTTGCAAAAAAATTCCTCCTGAGCGGTCAAAAATTAAGTTTTCCTTATTGTAACAAATTCCATCATAAAAAATTGCTTATTATCACGAGAATATGTTAGGATGGTGAACGTTATAAAGCAAATTCCCGATAGGATTCACAGATTGTGAAGATGCCTTGTAACCGCAATAACCGAACTTTTTAGTTTAGAAAATGGGGGAATTAACAAAATGACTGAACGACACTTATTTACATCCGAATCGGTTTCGGAAGGACATCCTGACAAGATTGCTGACCAGATCAGCGACGCAATTTTGGATGCCATGCTGGAACAAGACCCAGATGCCCGGGTAGCGGTTGAAACCTCGGTCACGACCGGCCTGGTGCTGGTATTTGGCGAAGTCTCGACTACGGCTTATGTCAACATCCAGCAGATCGTTCGTGATACGATTCGTGAAATTGGCTACACGGATGGCCAATATGGCTTTGATGCCGACAACTGTGCGGTGATTACAGCGATTGACGAACAGTCGCCAGACATCGCGCAAGGGGTTGACGACTCGCTGGAAACGCGGGGCGGCAACGTTGATCCATTAGACAAGATTGGTGCCGGCGACCAAGGGCTGATGTTTGGCTATGCTACTGATGAAACGCCGGAATATATGCCGCTGACGCTGATGCTTAGTCACAAGCTGATGCAAAAGATCGCTAAACTGCGCAAAGATGGTACGATTCCATATCTGCGCCCTGACGCCAAGGCTGAAGTAACGGTCGAATACGATGAAAATGATAAGCCATTGCGTGTCGATACGGTTGTTTTGAGTACGCAGCATGACCCAGAGATTGCTTTGGATCAGATTCGCCACGACGTTATTGAGCAAGTTATCAAAGCCGTGATTCCAGCCGAACTGTTGGATGATGATACTAAATATTTCATCAATCCAACCGGCCGTTTCGTCATTGGTGGTCCACAAGGCGATGCCGGTTTAACGGGCCGCAAGATTATCGTGGACACTTATGGTGGGGCTGCTCACCATGGCGGGGGTGCCTTCTCTGGCAAGGATGCAACGAAGGTTGACCGTTCTGCCAGCTATGCAGCCCGCTATATTGCCAAGAACCTGGTAGCAGCCGGCTATGCCAAGCGCCTGGAGATTCAGGTTGCCTACGCAATTGGGGTGGCTCAACCAGTCTCAATCTCAATCAATACGTTTGGGACGGGGACGCGGTCGGAAGCTGAACTGATCGCAGCGGTACGCAAGACGTTTGATCTGCGGCCGGCCGGAATCATTAAGATGCTTGACTTGAAGCGCCCAATCTACAAAAAGACGGCTGCTTATGGTCACTTTGGCCGGACTGATATCGACCTGCCGTGGGAACACCTGGACAAGGTTGACGAACTGAAAGCCATTTTAGGATAAAAAGCAAAAGAAAAGCCAAGTGCCCAGATGCGGCAGCTTGGCTTTTTTGCTGGCGATTATTTGACTGGCCGGCATTTTGACTCATGATCATCAAGACTTAGTCAAACAAGCCCGCTAATGCCAGATCACGATGCAGTTCAGAATCAGTCATTGATAAACTGAACGTCGTAGCTATGGTCAATAATTCGAACCTGATCTGGTTTGAGACCGACAACTTGAACATGGCGTGCCTGATCGACAAAAACGGCCCCCATGACATCGGGATGATCATGGGTCCAGTTTGGCAGCGGCTGACCAGCAAAGAAAAGCCGGCCGGTCTCAATCTCGCCGGTAATCGATTGACCAGAAAAGACGGTGACGCCGGCTAACTCGGTTTTTCTGGGATGACCAGTGGCCGGATCGATGATGTGGTGATAGTCTTGACCGTTTTCTTCTAGATGACGCTCGTAGATTCCGCTGGTAACGGCTGAACATTCCGGCAGAGTGGCTACCAGAATCGATTGACCACGCTTGGCACTAGGATCCTGAACGCCGATTCGCCATAAGCCGTCCTGGTGTTTGGGTGCCGTGCCGTGCATCAGAATGTTGCCGCCTAGATCGATGATGCCGGCGCGAAGATCACGCGAGCGCCACAAGTCACGAATGCGATCGGCAATATATCCTTTGGCAATGGCGCCCAGGTCGATCTCCATCCCAGGCTTTTTTAAAAAGATCGTCATGTCGCGGTCGTTTAGCTCAACGTCATGCGGATCGATCAGTTTAAGGCGTTCTTGAATCTCCTCTTCACTTGGCACATGAGCATCGTCAAAGCCAATGTGCCACAGTTTTACCAAAGGACCGATCAAGGCATCAAAGCCATTGTCTTCCAGGCTGATGGCAATGGCTTTTTTGGCAAGATGGTAGCTGGCATGAGAAACCTGTACGGGATGCTGGCCGGCTGCCTGATTAACGGCCATCAGCTCTGAATGATCGCGATTGACGGTCAGAATGTCTTCATAGCGGGCAATCAGTGCATAGGCATCGTCCAAATCGCGCTGCTCGGCACTCCCAAACGCCGTTAAAACGATGGTGGTGCCAAGACCATAATAGCTTTTGGAGATGGTATGCTGGGCCAGATTGCTGATGATTTGGGGATGATCGTTTGACCAAAGAGGGGTTTTGTTTTCCATTGAGGTCGTCCTTTCTACGCTTGCGGTTTATTAATGTCATTATAACCTTGCGGGGCTTTTAGAAACGAGCAAAATTAAGTTAATCATCGAACAAATATAGCTAAAAAATCAGGTAGCAATTTAAAAATAGTTTTTTAAAATCAGTTGATGAAACACCGATGAATTCGTTTACGCGACTTTCGTCAAATAATTGCGAAAATATTCACAATATCTCTAGTAAAAATCATTTAAAACGAGTAAGATGGACCCGTAAAGGTTAAATCAAGGAAGGGGTCTTGAGTCATGCATTCATTCTTAAGTATCGATGTCGGTGGGACAGCGATTAAGTATGCCTTGCTGAACAACGCCGGTCAGATTACCAAAAAAGACAAGGTACCGACGCCCACCAGCAGCCTGACTGAATTTATGAAGTCGCTTTATGCAATTATTGATCAGTACCAAGCTCAGATCAGCGGATTGGCGGTCTGCGTTCCCGGCAAGGTTGATCCGCAAAAGCAGGTGGTCGTTTTTAGCGATACGCTGCCGTTTTTGAAGAACTGGGATCTGCCAAAACTGTTTAAGGAACATTACCGTAAGATTCTACCGATTGCCGTTGAAAACGAAGGACGCGCGGCAGCTTTGGCGGAATCATGGCTGGGCAATCTGCATGGTGAAACCGATGCGGCAGCCATTTTGCTGGGAACCGACATCAGCTCTGGCATCATCACCAATGGCAAACTGAACTATGGCGCGCATGCCGGTGCCGGAATGCTGAATTTTGTGCCAACCAACTTTAAGGCGGAAGGCACGGATCGCTTGGCAGGCTTTAACGGCTCTTCAGTCAAAATGATTCAGGACGTAATTGAGGCATCTGGCCTGCCGGAAGGTGCAGATGGCTTAGCGGCCTTTCGTATGATTGAAGCTGGCAATCCAGATGCCGCCAAGGTCTTTAACGAATACTGCTATCAGATTGCGTGCTTGATCTTGAGCATGCAGGCGATCGTTGATTTAAACAAGGTCGTCATTGGTGGTGGGATCTCCGCGCAGCCGATATTGATCAAGACGATCAATGCTCAATATGACCAGCTGGTAGAGTCAATGCCGATCGTGAAAAAAGAAATGGTCAAGCCAAAGATCGAACCGGCTAAATTCAAAAACGACGCCAACCTGTATGGAGCTTTAGATGCCTTGCTGCTGAAACTCGACGAACAAAATTAGAAACATATTAGAAAAGAGACTTGCACTTAGCGGCGGTCCTTGCTAGAATAGTTTGTAATCTTTGATCGTAGAGGAGTTAGTAGCCAACTCAGCTGTTTACAGAGACCAGGCGGCGGTGTAAGCCTGGAGCAGACGTTGGTGAACTGGCCTCAAAAAATTGCCGCTGAACCAATAGTAGGCGGCAACGTGAAATTCGCGTTAAGAATCTCAAGGGCCATGCATAAAGCGTGGAATTCAGGTGGTACCGCGGATTTTGATTCGTCCTGCATTTAGTTGCAGGGCGTTTTTTTTTATACGATCAACTTACTGACAATCAGAATTTTAAAAGGAGCAAGGCTAATGGCTTACGATCACAAAACGATTGAAAAGAAATGGCAGCGCTATTGGAAGAAGAACAAGACCTTTAAGGCGGAAATCAACAAGGACCAAAAGAAGTACTATGCTTTGGACATGTTCCCATACCCATCTGGACAAGGTCTGCACGTTGGTCACCCAGAAGGCTACACGGCAACGGATGTGGTTTCGCGGATGAAGCGGATGCAGGGCTACAACGTGCTGCATCCAATGGGCTGGGATGCGTTTGGTCTGCCGGCTGAACAGTACGCTTTAAAGACGGGCCACAATCCAAAGGGCTTCACCAACCAAAACATCGATCACTTTAGAGACCAGATTCAATCGCTTGGCTTCTCTTATGACTGGGATCGCGAAGTCAACACGACTGATCCAAACTACTACAAGTGGACGCAGTGGATCTTTGAACAGCTGTACAAGAAGGGGCTGGCCTATGAAGATGAGATCATGGTCAACTGGGCTCCTGACTTCATGGGCGGTACGGTTGTCTCCAATGAAGAAGTCGTTGACGGCAAGACGGAACGGGGCGGCTACCCAGTCTACCGCAAGCCAATGAAGCAATGGGTCTTGAAGATCACGGCCTATGCCGATCGTCTGATTGATGATCTGGACCTGGTTGACTGGCCAGAAAGCGTTAAGGAAATGCAGCGCAACTGGATTGGTCGTTCAGAAGGGGCTTCCGTCTTCTTTGACATTGCTGATCATGATGGCAGAATCGAAGTCTTTACGACGCGTCCTGACACGCTGTTTGGGGCTTCCTACGTTGTTTTGGCCCCTGAACTGGATCTGGTTAACGAATTGACGACGCCTGAACACAAGGCCGAAGTCGAAGCCTACAAGGAAACGACTTCCCGCCGCTCTGATCTGGAACGGACCGATCTGAACAAGGACAAGACGGGTGTATTTACGGGGGCTTACGCCATCAACCCAGTCAACGGCGAAAAGCTGCCAATCTGGATCTCAGATTACGTTCTGGCTTCATACGGTACTGGTGCGGTGATGGCCGTGCCTGCCGGTGACCAGCGTGACTGGGACTTTGCCAAGAAGTTTGATCTGCCAATCAAGCCAATCATCAAGGATGCCGACATCTCAGAAGCAGCCTATGCTGGCGATGGCGAACACATCAATTCTGGTTTTGTTGATGGTATGAAGATCAAGGAAGCCAAAACGGCCATGATCGACTGGCTGGAAGAACACGATGCCGGGCACAAGAAGGTCAACTACCGGCTGCGCGACTGGATCTTCTCACGTCAGCGCTACTGGGGTGAACCAATTCCTGTTATTCACTGGGATGATGGTACGACCTCATTGGTGCCTGAAGACGAACTGCCTTTGAAGCTGCCTGATATGAAGAACATTGAGCCATCTGGTACTGGTGAGAGTCCACTGGCCAATGCTACCGACTGGATCAACGTTTATGACGAAAATGGCCGGCATGGACTGCGGGAAACCAACACGATGCCGCAATGGGCTGGTTCTTCTTGGTACTGGCTGCGCTACACGGATCCGCACAACGAAAAGGAATTTGCCTCTAAAGAAGCGCTGGACTACTGGTCACCAGTCGATCTGTACGTCGGGGGAGCTGAACATGCCGTCCTGCACCTGCTGTATGCCCGCTTCTGGCACAAGGTTCTGTACGATCTGGGCTACGTGCCAACGCCGGAACCATTCATGAAGTTGGTTAACCAAGGGATGATTCTGGGTTCCAACCACGAAAAGATGTCCAAGTCCAAGGGCAATGTCGTTAACCCAGATGACATCGTTGAGCAATATGGTGCCGACACGCTGCGTCTGTACGAAATGTTCATGGGTCCGCTGACTGAATCCGTGCCTTGGGACACTAAGGGGCTGCACGGTGCCTACAAGTGGATCAACCGGGTATGGCGCCTGATGATGGATGACAACAACCATCTGCGTGATCGGGTTTCGAACTTCAATGATGGCAAGCTGACGCGCATCTACAACCAAACCGTCAAGAAGGTTACGGAAGACTTTGAGCGGATGCACTTCAACACGGCTATTTCGCAACTGATGGTCTTTGTCAATGAAGCCTACAAGGTTGACGATCTGCCGGTTGAGTACATGGAAGGCCTGATTAAGATGATTTCGCCGGTAATTCCACACGTTGCCGAAGAGCTTTGGAGCCAATTCCACGTTTCCGACACGATTGCCTACCAGCCATGGCCAACCTACGATCCAAAAGCCTTGGAGGAATCGACGGTTGAAATGATCGTACAGGTTAACGGCAAAGTGCGGGCCCGAATTGAGATGCCAAAGGATGCCGATCAAGAAACGGCTCAAGCTAAGGCCCTTGCCAACGAACACGTCCAAAAGTTCACGGATGGCAAGGAAATCAAGAAGGTCATCGTCGTACCAAACCACATTGTCAACATTGTCGTTAAATAGTCTAACGTAATTTGAAGGTCAGCATTCGGCAGCGTCGAGGCTGGCCTTTTTGGATTTTAAAGAAAGGAAGCAGCAATGGAACTAGTTAGCTATGGGGCAGTCTTTACCCCAACCGAAAAAGAGATTCAAGTTGATTTTCCGGATGTTCCCGAGGCATTTACGCAGGGGCAGACCATGGATGAGGCGATCGAAAATGCCAAGCTGGGGCTGGCGATCGTAATCAATGACAAGCTGGGCCATTTTGAATCAGCGCCAGCAGCAACGCCCATCGACCAGCTGAAAACGGCCTTTCCGGATCGTGAAGTACGGTTGATCGAAGTTGATCTGGAAAAATATTAAACGCGTTGATCGTTGTCGGGGTGGGCTTTTGAAGCATTCACGGGGATTAGGTAAAACAGCTTACTATAAATAAGACGTTGACAATTGAAAACCTGATCGCTATAATAAAACCATTAAATTTTTAAGAGATTTTTAATTATTGAATTTCATTGCGAAAGGAGGAATTTCTATGTTGAAGCATCAATTTAAAACATTGGAGATTTCTGCCTTTTCGTCAATGATGGCCTGTTGTTAATCTATTCCTCAATCGATTTTTCGATCTGAGGCCTTTTTGGGTTACTGTTTTTGCGGTCCCCAAAGGCTGATTAAAGGAATGGAAAGACAATGGGCCTTTTTTTATGCAATTTTTTGATTAGACATTATTTGAATATTTGTCTAAAAGGGGAGTGAGAAATTTTGAGTTGGACGATCATTCAACAGAGTCTGCCTGAATTTGCCAAGGGCTTTCGACTGACGCTGTGGCTGTCGTTGGTGGGCATTCTAGGAGCCATGGTCGTGGGTATCATTGTCAGTCTGGTGCGGTATTTCAAGGTCCCGTATCTGGCTGGTATCCTGGGCGCTTATGTTGAGCTGGCCCGCAATACGCCGCTTTTGATTCAGCTGTTCTTTTTGTACTACGCCTTTCCGGTAATTGGCTGGAAAATGAGCGCGGCGGCCTGTGGGATCGTTGGTCTGATCTTTTTAGGGGGCGCCTATATGGCAGAAGGATTCAGCGGCGGCTTTAACGGCGTGGCCAAGACGCAGCTTGAATCCGGCAGGGCCCTGGGAATGAGCTGCTGGCAGCTGGCCCGTTACGTAGTCTTTCCGCAGGGATTTGCACTGTCGGTACCTGCTTTGGCTGCCAACGTGATCTTTTTGATTAAGGAAACCTCGATTTTTTCGGTGATCGCCATTCCAGAATTGACGAACACGGCGCTGGATCTGATCGGTCTTTACTACCGTTCCAACGAATATCTTTTCGTTTTGGTGATCGTCTACGCAATTATCTTGATTCCCCTGTCCTTGATTTTGACTTGGCTGGAAAGGAAGGTTCGCTATGGCACATTCGGGAATTAACGTTTTGTTGGAAGGACATAACTTTGCGCGACTGTTGGGCGGGCTGTGGACGACGGTTTGGATCGCGGCGCTGTCCTTGCTGATTGGGCTGGCGTTAGGTGCGGTGCTGGGAATCTTGCGGACGTTTAAGAATCGGCTGCTGCGCTTGATTCTGCGGCTTTACCTCGAGTTTTTCCGGATCGTGCCCACGGTTGTGCTATTGTTTTTGGCCTACTACATCCTGCCAAGAATGATGCATGTGGCCAATCTACCTGGCTCGTTGATGGCCGTCGTCGCGTTTGCCTTATGGGTGGCCGCGGAATTCAGCGATATCGTCCGGGGAGCTTTGATCTCGGTTCCAAAGCATCAGCGGGAATCAGGCATGGCATTGGGCTTGAATCGGCAGCAGCTGTTTTACTACGTCTTATTGCCCCAAGCGTTTCGATTGGAGCTGCCGGCAACGATCAATCTGGCGACGCGGGTGATTAAAACGACCTCGCTTTTGATGATGATCAGCGTGATGGACGTCATCAACATTGGCCAGCAGATTATCGAGGCCAACAATCATCTTTATCGAACAGGGGTCTTTTGGGTCTATGGTCTGATTTTTGTATTTTACTTTCTGGTGGATTATCCATTGTCGCGCTGGGCAAAAAAGATGGATGCCAAGCAAGTAGATTAAGGGGGATGTCTTTTGACTGAAGAAATTTTAAAAGTAGCGCATTTAAACAAGTTTTACGGTGAGCGCCAAGTTTTGTTCGATATCAACTTTGAGCTTAAAAAAGGCGAGGTGCTGGCACTGCTGGGACCTTCCGGATCGGGCAAGAGTACGACGATTCGGACGCTGAACGGCTTAGAGGACTTTCAAAGCGGTCAGATCACTTTTGCAGGCCAGAACGTGATTCCGGATGAAAAGCATTGGCAAAAGCTGCGGCAAAAGATCGGCATGGTTTTTCAAAGCTACGATCTGTTCCCAAATATGACGGTTTTGGAAAACATCGTCCTGGCACCAACTAAGGTTCAGCAGCGCGAACAAAAAGAAGCGACGGCAGAAGCCAAAAAACTGCTGGCCATGGTTGGCTTGAGCGATTATGAGCAGGCCTACCCACGCCAGCTGTCAGGTGGGCAAAAGCAGCGGATTGCCATTGTCAGAGCGCTGGCCATGCATCCGGATCTGATGCTGTTTGATGAGGTCACGGCCTCATTGGACCCTGAGATGGTCAGAGGGGTCTTGGAGATCATCAAGAAGCTGAGTGACGAAGAGGACATGACGATGCTGATCGTAACTCATGAGATGAACTTTGCGGCCCAGATTGCCGATCGGGTGCTGTTTTTAGAGGATGGTCATATTTTAGAGGATACGCCGGGTCAGCAGTTCTTTAAGCAGCCGCAGACTGAGCGGGCCCAGCAGTTTTTGGAGAGTATGGATTTTTAGTGTTTTTTGAGAAAAGGGGAATTGATTATGAAAAAGCAGAGTTTTAAAAAATTGATTCAGACGCTGGTATTGGCCCTGGGCGCTTTTCTACTGGCATTTGCACCACTGGCAGGTACTGTGACGGCCCATGCCGCTGATAATCAGAGTTCGGTTTCAGCAATCAAGAAGCGCGGCTACATTAAGATTGCCGTGTTTGGGGACCTGCCGCCATATGGCTGGGTCAACAAGGATGGCAAGCGCGTGGGATATGATCTGTACCTGGCACGGCGGATTGCCAAGGATTTAGGCGTTAAGGCCAAGTTCGTGCAGGTCAACGCCAACAACCGGGTTGACACGTTGAACTCCAACAAGGCAGATCTGGTTTTGGCCAACTTTACGGTGACGCCGGAACGTAAGCAGACGGTTGATTTTGCCAAGCCATACATGAAGGTTTCCGTTGGGGTCGTTTCTAAAAAGAGCGATCCAATTACTAAGGTCAGTCAGCTGAAAGGGCAAAAACTGATCGTCAACAAGGGAACGACGGCTGAACAATACTTTACTCAACACCAGACCGGCGCCAGCCTTTTGAAGTTCGACTCCAAGACGCAGCAGTTCAACGCGCTTAAAAACGGTCGCGCCAAGGCATTGGCTGATGACAACTCCTACCTGTACGCCTGGGTTAAGAACAATCCTAAGTACACGGTTGGCATCAAGCAGCTGGGTAAGAGCTCATACATTGCCCCAGCCGTCAAAAAGGGAAACAAGTCGCTTTTGAACTGGACCAACAAGGAAATCACCAAGCTCAACGGCGAAAACTTCTTTGAAAAGGACTACAACCAGGAACTGAAGCCTTACTTTGGCTCCGAAGTCAAGGCCAGCGACATCATTTTGACTAATCAAAAATAGTCATTGATGAATGCTCTAAAATATGAACTGTAAAAACGTCGTCGGTTAATTGCCGCGGCGTTTTATTGATTGATAGGTGAAAGTGATTCACTTTAGTACTGAGTAAAAAATTTAGTTGACATGAGAAAATTGCGTGACTATAATGAGTGAAAATTAAGAAATTCATTAAACAATAATTATAAAAACGTTGAAGAGAAGAGTAGGCCGCTTTATTAGTGTTTCAGCGACTGCCGTCAGTGAAAGGGCAGCACGAACCAGTAGCTGAAGATGAGCTCAGAGCAAGGTATTTGGTCAGTTTGGCTGAATTCCCGGCAGGATCCGTTACCATCCCAGACATCAATTGGTGTTGTTGAGGCCGCTGTGGGCAATCCAGCGGTAAAATCGGGTGGTACCACGTCGGATCAGCTGCGTCGTCCTGAATCTATCAATAGGTTCAGGGCTTTTTTATTGCCTTGAGAAAGGGGAAAGACATGACAGAATTTAATACCAGACTGGTGCACGGGCCAGCCCAAAATGACAATCAGACGGGAGCCGTCAACGTTCCAATCTATACTTCAACGACCTATCGCTATCCGAAAATCGGCGCGGCGGTACAGTATGACTACGGCCGCTCGGGCAATCCAACGCGGCAGTATCTTGAGGATCAGTTGGCTGCTTTAGAGCATGGTACGCGAGGATTGGCGCTTTCTTCCGGGATGGCGGCGATTCATACGGCGCTGGCGATTTTTAAGGCCGGCGATCATATCATCGTTGGTGATCAGATCTATGGCGGCACGTTTCGGTTGCTCAATCAGTTCTTTGAACGCTGGGGGCTGAGCGCGACACCGGTTGATACCAGAGATCCGGCGGCCATTGAACGCGCGATCCAGCCTAATACCAAGGCCGTTTATTTTGAACCGGTTACCAATCCGCTGCTGCAGGTGACTTCAATTGCCGCTGTGGCTAAGGTTGCTAAAAAATACGACTTGCTGACGATTGTCGACAACACTTTCTTAAGTCCCTATCTTTGTCAGCCATTGACTTTAGGTGCCGACATCGTGATTCACAGTGCAACTAAATATCTGGCTGGGCATTCTGATGTCAGTGCGGGCGCGGTGATTACCAATGATGAAAAATTAGGCGACCGGCTCTACTTTGTGCAAAACGCGCTGGGGGCCGTGCTTTCACCAGAAGACAGCAATCTGGTTCGGCGCGGGCTGCAGACTTTAAGCGTCAGAATGGATCGCCAGCAGGCCAATGTCAAGGCAATCATTGCTCATCTGCAGCCGCTGCCAGCCGTCAAAAAAATCTATTATCCCGGTCTGTTCGGCCAGCCAGGCTATGAAACGCTCAGCAGCCAGGCCAAGGGTGCGGGCGGCGTGCTTTCGATCGAGCTGGCTGACAATGTAGACGCAGTTAAGTTCGTTGATTCGCTGCAGCTGTTTCAACTGGCAGTCAGCCTAGGCTCAGTGGAAAGTCTGGTTGAGCTGCCAAGCAAGATGAGCCACGCAGAGCTTTCGCCAGCTGAGCAGCTTAAAGCCGGAATTACGCCGGGGCTGATCAGATTAGCGGTTGGCATCGAGGATCAGTGCGACTTGATCGCGGACCTTGATCAGGCATTAGCCAAGGCAGTTTGATCATCAGCAGGTCTTTATAGCGCTGGCATGCAGCATTAGAACGCATGGATCAAAACAGTCGATCACCAGTTGAATGAATCAGAAAATACCAGAAAGAGGGAATTATTTATGTGTGAATGTCAAAATAAGGAAACTGAACTGTCACTGGCAACCATCGCGGCTCAGGCCGGTAATCATGAGGATGAGCGTGGTGCGGTGGCCCTGCCGATCTATCTGTCGTCTAATTATCGTCACCCAACCTTAAAAGAGGCCATCAATTTTGATGCGACCAAAGACTATACCTACTCGCGCCTTTCAACGCCCAATCGCCGTGCCGTTGAAAAGACGCTGGCCAAATTGGAGGGCGGGACGGCAACTTTTGCAGTCAGCTCTGGGATGGCGGCCGTTCAGCTCGCATTAAGCATCCTTGAAACCGGCGATCGTTTGATTTCACTGGATGATCTGTATGGCGGCGACTTTCGCTACTTTGATTATCTGAAGCAGCATGCCGGGATTGAGTTTGATCAATGGGATGGCCGGTCGATTGCTGAACTGGTTGCCAAGCTGACGCCAAAAACCAGAATCGTCTGGCTGGAGACGCCTTCTAATCCAACCATGAAAGAAATTGACATTCAAGCAGTGGCAGCGGCCGTTCATGAATATGATCCGCAAATCAAAGTGATCGTTGACAATACCTTTTACACGCCAATCTATCAGCGGCCACTGCTAAAAGGAGCTGACGTGGTTATTCACAGCGCGACTAAGTATCTGTCCGGGCATAACGATTTGCTGGGCGGGGCCGTGGTCGTTAAGGATGAAAAACTGACTCAGGCATACTACGACTACTACATTACGACTGGCGATACCTTGGATTCATTTGACTCTTGGCTGCTTTTGCGAAGCCTTAAGACGCTTAAGGTGCGCATGGCTCAGCACACTAAAAATGCCCAGGCCGTCGTTGAGTATCTTAAGCAGGTGCCGGAAGTCGAAAAAGTGCTTTATCCAGGTAAAGGCGGTATGATCAGCTTTTATCTAAAAGAGGCTGATCAGGTTGAAAGACTGCTTGATCACGTTAAGGTAATCACCTTTGCCGAGAGTCTGGGCGGGATCGAAAGTCTGATTACGATTCCCTACTATCAGACGCACGCGGACGTTTCAGTCGAGCAGCGGCAGCGATTGGGGATTACGCCTAAGCTGTTGCGGCTGTCGGTTGGTCTTGAAGATGCGGCTGATCTGATTGCCGATATCAAACAGGCTTTAGCAGCGACCCGTTAAGGTTTTCTTAACAAATTGTGAATTGATTTGCGCTGACTGCCAATTCAAGCTAGAATAGTTAGGATTATTTTTTGAAATTTTAACAATTAAAAAGGTAGGAAAGCAGCAAATTATGGATGCACAACAAAAAACGGCCCCGAGCAAGCAGGCTGCAGCCAAGGCAAAAATGCTCAGTGGGTCGGCCTGGATGACGGCAGGGAGTGTATTGTCGCGAGTTCTGGGTGCACTTTATATCATTCCTTGGGTAACTTGGATGGGGGCCTACAGTGATCAGGCCAACGCGCTTTATGCCAAGGGATACAACATCTACAACCTGTTTTTGGTGATCGCTACGGCGGGGATCCCATCTGCAATGTCGAAGCTGGTCGCCCATTATAATGGGATCAATCAGACCAACATCAGCAAAAAGCTATATCATACCGGGATGTACGTTTCAATGGCAACCGGGGTGATCGCGGCTTTGATCATGATGTTTGGTGCAGCGCTTTTGGATGGTGGGGACCCCAATGAGATTCCGGTTATCCGTTCTTTGGCCTGGGCCGTACTCTTGATTCCCAGCATCAGCATCTCGCGGGGGTATCTGCAGGGGTACAGCTGGATGGCGCCATCTGCCATCTCGCAGCTGATTGAACAGCTCTTAAGAATCATCTACATGCTGGGGGCCACTTATCTGGTCATGAAGATCCAAAAAGGGAGTTGGGTCTTGGCGGTTACCCAGTCTACGTTTGCTGCCTTTATCGGGGCCTTGGGAGCAGCCGCGGTCTTGATCATGGCGCGGATTCACTACCGGCGGCCAATGGAGGCGATGCTGGAAAACAGTCTGGTAACACCAGAAATCTCGACGATACAGCTGATTGTCAAGATCGTTTATCAAGCCATCCCGTTTATCGTGATTGAATCAGGGATCACGATCTTCCAACTGATTGACCAATATACCTTCTTTAAGATGATGCCATTGGTTGGCCACTTTACCTACTATCAAATGAATACGGTCTATGCCATGTTCAGCTTTAATGCCAACAAGCTTTACATGATCATCATTGCGGTGGCTACGGCCATGGCAACAACGGTGATTCCGCTGCTGGCTCATGCACGCGCTAAAAATGATCAGGAAGGCATGCGTACGCAGATTGAAAACGCACTGGAGCTGTTCTACTTTATCATGGTGCCGGCCTCCTTGGGACTGGTTGCCATAGCACCGCAAGTCTACACGGTTTTTTATCGTTATAATCAAGCTGGGATCGTAATTTTGGAATTTGCGGCGTTTGCCTCGATTGCCATGGGACTTTACAGTGTGGCGGCCGCGATGATGCAGGGGATTTCAGAAAACCGCAAGATGATGAAAATTTTGGGAGTCGGCATGATCATCAAGCTGATTTTGCAGTTCCCATGCATCTGGCTTTTAAAAGGCATGGGCCCGCTATTGGCAACGGCCCTGGCTATGGTGGTGATGAACTACTTGATTTTGCATTCGTTTAATATGGAATTTGGTCTGCACTTTGAAGAAATGGCTAAGCCAACCAATCAGATTCTGGCCTTTTCTCTGGTCATGTTTGTGGTTACCAAGCTGGTGATGTTCGGCCTGGGCTATCTGGTTAATCCGCATGGCCGCTATGCCGCATTCTTCCTTTTGATCCTTGGCGTGGCCATTGGTGGTGTTATTTATGCTTATCTGGCACTGAAGTCACGACTGGCTGATCATTTGCTGGGCGCGCGGGCTGATCTTTTGCGCGAACGGCTGCATATGAATTAAATCAATCTGCTCGTCTCAGTTTTGGGACGGGCTTTTTTACTGCCAAGATTGTTGGTCAAAAAAGGTCAAAATATTTAACAAGATGATTGAGACGTGCTAAAACGTAGTCGTAAACAAGAAAGGAAGGCTGATTTTATTATGGAAATCAAAGAAACTACGATTAACCAGATGAAGAAGTCTCATTTCGACGTTACGGACACTGACGACCATGAAGTCGATCTAACCAAACTGGCTGAACAGCCGCAAGACGCCAAGCTGGAACTACGCGCCAAGGGTCAGATCGTTCAGGATAATCTGACGCCCAAGCAGATTAGTATAGCGGTCAATGACTTATTTGCCGCTTAAGCAATCAAATTCGACCATCAAAAAACCATGACGCTCAGGAGACGTCATGGTTTTATTGTTTAGTCCATAAATCCAATATGCGTTTCAGTATTTTGATCAGCAACTTTTTTCATAAAGGCAGGCAGGGCATGACTGATTTGGTGAGGCAAAACGATGTATTGATTTTCCGCGATCTGATCAGCCACGGCACTATGCGCGTAAACGGCGGCCAATATCGCGTCCAAACCGGCATCCTTGAATTCAGCCGTAAACGAGCCGACCATTCCGGCCAGCGTATCGCCCATCCCACCGACAGCCTGCGCGGCAGAACCGATTGGCAGCTTAAAGACCTGGTCATCATGATAGATTTCGGTATGGTGCTTTTTCAAGACAACGGTCGCATTCAGCTTCTGAACGGCTTTTTGATTGTTTTCAACGGACTGATCGGCAATCTTGATTCCTGAAAGCCGCTGCCATTCCATCTGATGTGGCGTGTAGATGACACTGATCTGGCAGGCTGGCTGTTTCAGATTTTCCCGGGCCATCAAGGTGATTGCTGAGCCGTCAATTACCAAGGTCTGACCATCGTGCACGTATTCAAAAACGTTTTTAAGAATGTGCAGGCTTTGCGCGTTATCGCCTAGACCAGGGCCAACGACCACCGTATCGGCCGCTACGACCAGGTCGCCAACCAGCTGATCGTCATTAAAATCGGCAAACATGGCTTCTGGCAGCTGAGCATGCAGAGCTGCCGAGTTGGCTGGGTCGGTCGCAGCCGTAACCAAACCAGTCCCGCCATAGACTGCTGCGGTTGCGGCCATGATGATGGCACCACCGAAATTCTCGTTGCCGCCGACCAGCACGATCTTGCCAAAAGTTCCTTTAAAGCTTTCCTGTGGGCGGGCTTTAATGACTTTTTGCAGAATTGACTCATCCAAGTTTTGCATATTTGATACTCCCTTTATTTAATCCAATAAAATCCACTGACGATTGATCCGTAAATCAACCTCAAATAATGTTATCATTAAATCTAGGAATTTGACTAACATTGGAGGTTTTTTTATGACTGATTGGTTAAAAGCCGCACAATCTCAAAAAGAAGAATATCTTAACGATTTGACCACGCTGATCAAGATTCCCAGCGTGCGCAATGATGATGAAGCCACACCGGAATATCCGCTTGGCCCAGCCCCAGCCCAGGCATTGAAAGCTTTCTTGGAAATGGCTGAGCAGGATGGCTTCCGCGTTAAAAACATCGATAACGTGGCTGGCTTTGCCGAATGGGGTGAAGGCGACGAGACCTTGGCAATCCTGGCCCACCTGGATGTCATGCCGGCAGGAAAAGGCTGGGAGACCGATCCATTTAACCCAGTGATCAAGGACGGCAATCTATATGGCCGCGGCGTTTCCGATGACAAGGGCCCGGGAATGGCTGCCTATTATGCTTTAAAGTACTTAAAGGATCATGGTGCCGTCTTTAAGCAGAAGGTACGCTTTATCGTTGGTACCGATGAAGAAAACGACTGGACAGGAATGAAGCGCTACTTTGAAGTGGAGCCGGCGCCGACCTATGGCTTCTCGCCAGACGCTGAATTTCCGCTGATCAATGGTGAAAAAGGACAGGTTTCACTGCTCTTGGATATTGATGGCGGCAATGAAGGCGAGGTAGTCTTAAAGCACTTTGATTCTGGCCTGCGCTTTAACATGGTGCCGCGCGATGCCGAAGCCACGATTGAAGCCGGAGACAATGAGGCCGTGGCGACTGCGTTTACCGATTTCTTGGATGAGAATCCGATTACCGGGAGCATTGAAAGCGACGCTGACGGAATTAAATTAACCGTGGTTGGCAAGGCTGCTCATGGGATGGAACCTGAAAAAGGCATCAATGCCGGAACCTATCTGGCAACATTTTTAAAGCAGCTTGACATTCGGGGGCACGCAGGCGACTTTATCGACTTTTTGGCCAGCTATCTGCATCTGGATACGCGCGTCAATCATTTCAATGCTGCCTTTACGACGGATAAAATGGGTGAGATGACGATGAATGCCGGCATCTTGAAGTTTGATCAGCAGGCTGGCGGGCACATTGATATGAACTTCCGCTATCCAGAGGGAATCACGGCTGACGAGATCTTAAACTGCATCAAGCCGGTCGCAGCTGATCATAATTTTGCCATTTCACGCACTCAAGGTGAGGTGCCGCATTATGTTGACGCCGATGATCCAATCGTTACCACGCTCCTCAAGGCCTACGTTGATCAGACTGGTGATCAGACTGCCCAAGCTGAAGTCGTTGGCGGCGGTACTTACGGTCGCTTGATGAGTCGAGGGGTAGCATTTGGCGCCTTGATGCCGGATACGCCAAATACGATGCACCAGCCAAATGAATTTCAGCCGGTTGATGATCTGATTAAGTCAATGGCCATCTATATGCAGGCAATCCACGACCTAGTAGTTGAATAAAGAAAACATATTGTTCAAGAAACCGTTTTCGTGGTAAAATAATAACAAAGAAAACCAATGTAGATTTTCTTAATAAGGTTGTTTTCTGGAGGTGGCAATAATGAGTGAATACAAGAACTTATTAGTTGGTGTTGATGGCTCCGAACAATCCAAGATGGCGGTTCAAAAAGCTATCGACATTGCTAAGCGCAATAACGCCAAGCTGCATCTTTTGAGCATCGTCAACGGTGAACGCTATCCAAACACGAGCACGGTTGGCTATGGATTCGTTGATCGTGACATCTACAAGAAAGCTACGGATGAAATGACCAAGGAACTGGCCGAGATGAAGAAGCAGGCCGAAGCTGCCGGGGTCAGTGATGTCGTAACTGATGTCAAGATCGGCAACGCTAAGATGGAACTGACGGAAGGATATGCCAAAGAACATGATGTTGACCTGATCTTAGTTGGGGCCACGGGTCTGAACATGATTGGTCGGATGATCGTTGGTTCTACGGCTGCTTACGTAATTCGTCAAGCCGATTGTGACGTCATGGTTATTAAGACCGATGAAAACAATAAGAAACTCAACGTTAAAATGGAAAGCTATCCAGAAATCTAATAGCTGACCATTTGAAAGCTGATCTTTCAAAATATCTAGGATCTGGTAGCTGATCTGCCAGGTCCTTTTTTATTTGCATTATAAAACCGGACTGCCCCTGGCTGCGATAAGGTTCTCAGTAACTGTGGCTGCCTTAGTGAACAAGTGCCAAGGCGTCTGCTCACCAGCCATCGACTTTAGCTGCTGGTAGCTGATGAAATATCAATGCTGTTTCTCGTTGGCGATTAAGAGTGCGTTGCTTAAGCTGTGGGCCGCCAGTTATGTCAGCAATAGCAGTACGTATATGCAAAAAATCTTGCATATTGTCTGCTGAGAAAAGACCATTACCTACTTTTTCTAAAAATTCATGTATAAGTAGGTAAAAATCATTGTATATTGAGTTAGGGTCTCCTAACATTACCTACTATTGACTGAAAATGCCATAATAGTAGGTAATTCACAAAGTCGGTCTGGCCCAATCAGCTGCTAAATATGCAAGTTTACCTACTATTTAGAAAAAAGCTGCTGCAAGTAGGTAAATTTCGCAGTCACAGTCAAGCAAAGCCTAATTTCGCTCACAAAGTCGAAATATTTTAAAGGCCATGGTCAGGTGTGCTTCGGTGACTGTGTAGTGAATGCTGATGGGATTAATGAATCTGATCGCATCAAAACGCAATTTAGGCAACTGCAAAAATCAACAGACGGCTGCTGGTTGGTGGCATCCAGACGTTTTCGACGACCGGGGCTGCTACTGTTTATCAATGAACGATTGGCTGGCTGAAATTATAATATCTTTCAATTTGGGAATGTTATATAATTGGCGTTGCACAAGGTTAAGGGTAAGGGAGCTGAGGAATATGAACTCGCGCACGAAAAAGTCTTTGGGCATTATCGCAACGCTGCTGGTCATCGTAATTGGCGTGATGACCTGGCATCAAAGAACTCATTTTAATAAGAATACAACCATTAATGGCGTGGCCGTAGGGGGCTTGACCGCACAACAGGCTTATGACAAGGTAGCAAAGACAAAACTGACCAACGAAGTAAAGCTGGATGGCAAGGTGATCTATCAAGGCCAAGCCAGCAGTGCCGGCTTTACTAAGAATGATCTGAGCAAATTCCAAACGGCTCTCAAAAAACAAGTCACTTTCTTTCCTTCCAACAAGGCCAAGAACATCAAGGTTGTCCCAAGTCATGTCGATAAGACGCGCGTTGCAGCGATGCGGGCAGCTTTAAAGGCCAATATTGAAAAAGAAAATGCTGGGCGCAAGGCGCCGGTTGATGCCAAAGCGGTTTTGGCAAATGGCAAGGTTACGATCAAACCAGCTCAAAAAGGCAATCGTTATGATACCGAAGCGCTTTTAAAAGACTTTGATCAAAATGCGGCCAACGTTAAGATCGTGCTGCATAAGCAATACCGACACCCGCTGGCAGCCAGCAGCAAAACGGTTAAGCAGGAAGCCGTCAAGTTGAAGGCGTTGCTTAATCAAAAGCTGACGTATCAAGTCGAAAACAAAACCTATACTTTAACGACCAATGACATCATTACCAAAGCCACGTATCTGAATCACCAATATCAATTTGATACCACGGCGCTAGACAAGCTGGTCAAAAAGGTCAACAAGAATCAGTCGACTCTGGACAAGAGCTTTACGTTTACCACGCACAGCGGCAAGCAGATCAAGACGGCAACGGGCGGTTCATATGGCTGGCGGCTTAGTGAAACCAAGGCTGCTACTACGTTAACCAAGGCCTTGATCAACCACCAGACCAGCGTCAATGCCAAAAACGACGTCTATGGTGTTGGCTATAATACTGGCGGCATTGGCTATGGCACGACATCAAATCATGGTATCGGCAATACCTATGCAGAAGTCTCAATTTCTGATCAGCACGTTTGGTTCTACAAGGACGGCAAATGCGTTTTTGATGCCAGCGTGGTTACTGGTAAACATAGCAGTGGCGATGATACGCCTAAGGGAGTCTGGTATATTATGTATAAGCAGCGAAACACTACTTTACGCGGTACCAGCGACAACGGTTCAGCCTATGCCTCGCCAGTCAGCTACTGGGCACCGTTTACCGATAGCGGCTGTGGATTCCATGATGCCAGCTGGCGAACGGACTGGTCAAGCACGGCTTATCTGAATAATGGCTCAAACGGCTGTGTCAATATGCATACCAGCGACGCGGGAACGGCTTACGATTCATTAACTCAATATGAACCGGTAATCGTTTATTGATTTTGCTGATGCCATATCCAGTTAAAATAACGGATAAATTGATCTTTAAGAGTTAATCTAATTAATTTCAGCCTGGCTCAAGCAATTGGGGCAGGTTTTTTAGTGCCAATCAGCATTTTTTGACATATGGAATATCAGGAGCAAAAGAAAGGATGATTTCAATATGATCAAAAAACAAATCTGGCTGACGAGTCTGGTAACGATGACGATGGTTTTACAGCTGATGGCACCGGCTTTGGCAGCCCAGATAGCAGTAGGCAATGAGTCGAATGGAGCTGATTTTAAGGCTCAGCTGCCGGCGGTCATCAATTCTTCAAGTGATGGCAGCATGGGGGATGACTTTAAAAACAACTGGCTGGCAAAATGTCAAACTGCCTATCAGCAGGGATTACAGGATGCCATGGCCGACAAGCCGCAGCTGCCGCCTGATCAAGAACCGATTAAAACGGCTTATTGTCAAGGCTTTAAAGATGGCAGCCAGCTGGCCTTGGAGCACGCTGATTGGCTAAAGCGCGTGCAGGAATCGCAGCAAAATGTCGTACCAGTCTTGAATGATCAGACAGCTGCGGACCACGGTGCTGATAACAATGAATCAGCAGGCAATGAACAGGAAGCTGATCAAGACAATGCTCAGCTGTCATCTGATCAGGCAACCAGTGAAGTGCCAAGCGCAAATCAGCATTACGCGCCGCTTTGTCCGACCAGGGATCAGGCTCGGTTTATCGCGCATCTGGGACCAATCGCGCAAAAAGTTGGCCAAAAGCATGATCTTTATGCTTCGGTTCTGATTGCACAGGCTGCCTTGGAAAGCAATTGAGGAACCAGCGAGTTAAGCCGAGTTCATCATAATCTATTCGGCATCAAGGGAACCTGGCATGGTCATGGCGTTTCAATGATGACGCAGGAATGCCTCAGTGGTAAGCCAGCCATCGTCGCAGGGACCTTTAAGAGCTATACCGATGAAAAAGCATCGTTAAGCGATTATGCTGCCGTTTTGGACCAGCCGATGTATGCTGGTGCTCATCGCAGCAATGCACCTACCTATCGATCGGCAACCAGTTTTTTAAAGGGTCGCTATGCTACGGATCCTAAGTATGACCAAAAGCTGAATCAACTGATTGAAGCCTATCAGCTGACGCGTTTTGATCGTCCAGTCAATCAAGCAGCCAATTCGTCGCTTAGTCGGCCAAGAACGGATCAACGTCATCAGCAGCATCAAACGGCTGCCTTGGTTGAATCAAGGAGACCCACGCAAAAAAAGCAGCCGCAAAAAGCCGTTCGTCAGCATACCTGGCTGCCGGTTGCCAGCGGGATCGGCAGTGTCGGCATTTTAGAGGTGCTGCGGCGAATGTATCTAAAATAAAAACCACCGTGTAGTCAGGCGACTTAAACGATGGTTTCATTAATCGGCTGGCTGATCGGTAATGCCGAGTCAATCAGCGGTTTAAATGCAGCGATTGATTTAGCGAATCTGGGCCAGCCGCTCGTCAATCATCCCCAGAACTGTGGCAACGTTTTGCGGATCTTCCAGGTCGTATTTATCCAGATCGATCTTCATCTTAGGACTGGCATTGTATTCTTGATACCAGTCTTGATAGGCGCTCCACATTTTGTAGTAGTAGTCCTTAAGCTCAGGGTTGTTGTCGATCTGTTCATAGTCGCGGCCCCGTTTTTTGATTCGGTAGAGAATGGTCTCAAAAGAAGTTTCTGAATAAACCATCAAATCAGGCGCTTTTTTAGGCAGCTTGTTCAAATCGCTCATCATATTGTCAAGCAGCTTTAGGTAAACGTCCAGCTCCGTATCAGAGATGTTGCCTTCCGCGTTGTTTTCCTTGGTAAACAGCGCGTCTTCATAGATTGAGCGATCCAGCACGTTGTTGTCATCGCTTAATGCCTGCTTGATCATGGAAAACCGCTTGTTTAAAAAGTAGATCTGCAACAGGAAGCCATACTGTTTCGGATCCTTGTAGTAAAGCGGCAATACCGGATTTTCGCCCACCGGTTCAAAAAAGGCTTTCGTGTGTAGGTGATCGGCAATCTTAGCTGTAAGCGTTGTTTTGCCGACCCCAATCATTCCTGCTGTAATAATCACCATGTTGGCCCCTCTTTACATAAAAATTCAACTTGACCATCTTACTACAAAATATAGTGTCTGCCCATAAAATAAATCCATATTTTGTGGATGAGTGACAGACAAGGCGAGTCAACAAGGCATAATCTGGGCAATTGAGCGCATCAAAAAAAATTTGCCGTTTACATTTGAAACAGGCAAAATAAAAATAGCAATTTTTGAGAGGACGTTAAAAATGATTGAACACATGAATGAGCCACAGATTCGCGAGCAATTGACAATCAGCCAGCAACAGGGAACCTTAGTTGAGGTATATAACTTTGCCGATGACGATACCTTTAACGTTGGATTCGTGATTGCAATGGATCCGCTGTTCGTTTTACTGATGACTTTGGATTGGGACTGCAAGATCAATGGCTTGACGCTGGTCCGCATTAAAAGCATTCATGCGGTTAGAAGCCAGACTGACTATTTGACGACCTGTTCTTATAAAAGCAAGGTAGCTCAAGAATATGGGTATTTTGATATTTTTGGCCTGCAGCGTTTTTTGCGTGAGCATGATTTTAGCCACGTCAACTTGCTGAACACGCTTTTGAAAGATTCCATTGACCATGAGCTGCCGGTGGTGATTGGTACGCAAAAATACAAGGGCCGCGATGACTTTGAGGGAATGGTGCATGAATTGACGCACATCGGCTTGACGCTGCATTATTATAACGAGCATGACCTTTCATCGCTTTGGACCTATGATATTTTACTGGCCCAGATTGACTATCTGCGGGTACGTGGTTTTCAGGCTATGCAGACCAAGGCGATTATGGAAGGCGTTTTTCACCAAAATTAAAAAAATTATTGGTTTATTACAATTATTTAAAGGTCAGCAGGTAAATATGTGGTAAACTGATCCGTAAATAGGTTTACTAATGAAACAAGAGGAAAGCACACATTATGAAACACAAAGTAACAATTCGCGATCTGGCAAAGGCTGCTGGGGTTTCGGTCACGACGGTATCGCAGATTTTAAACGGCAAGGGGCAGCGCTTCAGCCAAGCTACACAGCAGCGAGTCTTGGAACTGCGCGATCAGATGAATTACGTTCCTGATTTTAATGCGCGCAATCTGATCATGCGCTCTTCTAAAACGATTGGCGTCTTGGTACCTAACATTGGCAATCCATTTTTTAGTACGTTTATTCGCGGTGTGCAGGAAGCAGCTCGTCAAGCCGAGTTTATGCCGCTGATTTTTAGTGCCAACCATGAGGAAAAACTGGAACGCTACTATCTTGGCCGCTTGATTGAACGGGCTGTTGATGGCTTGATTATTGCCAGTTCTTCGATTACGACCGACACGATTGAACAGCTGTTAAAGCCAAATGATATTCCGTATCTGTTGTTCGACCAAAACGAGGCCAATGGTGGGGACCGACTTTTGATCGACGACTATCAAGGCGGCTATCTGGCAGCTGAGCATCTGGCTGGTCTTGGACATCAGCATGTGGTCAGCATCATGCCGGAAAACATGACCGACAACTTAAATCACCGGCTGCGGGGCTTGATTGACGGCCTACGTAAGCATCATGTTGATTTTAACGATCAGACTGACGTGATTTATGGCGAGCTGACCAAGCATGGCGGCTATTCGTGTACTAAGGGCGTGTTGGAAAAGCATCCGACGGCAGTCTTTGCGGCCAACGATGAAATGGCGATCGGGCTTTACCGTGGCTTGGCTGAAAATGGCGTCAGTGTGCCAGATGATATTTCGGTAGTGGGTTTTGACGACATCGACCTGGCTGAATACGTCACGCCAAAACTAACAACGATTCAGCAGCCCATTCGTGAAATCGGCGAACAGGCTACCAAGATGCTGTTTAATCGGATTCAAAACCCAGATACGGCCATTCAGACTTCCTACTTTGGCGTTAAGCTGGTTGTCAGAGATAGTACCAAGCAGGCATAGACTTGTTTGCGCATAAGCTGATATGCTAAAATAGTGTAGTTAAGAAATACTGATTTAATCACACATAAAAGCATTTACTAATTTGCTGATTGCATCAAAACGCAAAGGAGACTTTGAAATGACGAATAAAATTACGGTCGTTGGTAGTCTGAACGTTGATACGACGCTGCGAATCAAGCGGATGCCATTGCCTGGCGAAACGCTGTCATCCGAAAGCAAGAGCAGTGCCGCTGGTGGCAAGGGGGCCAATCAGGCAGTTGCTGCGGCGCGTGCTGGTGCAGATACCAAGTTTGTTGGCCGGGTTGGCAATGATCAAGCAGGTCAGTTTATGATTGACTCATTAAGCGAAAATCATATCGACACGCGCTACATTACCAAAGATGAGCATGCCGGAACCGGCTCGGCCACGATTCTGCTCGATGATAATGGCCAAAACAGTATTTTGGTTTATGGTGGGGCCAACCAGTGCGTTTCCCCAGCTGATGTTGATAATGCCCAAGCTGCCATTGCAAACGCCGATTTTGTGATCGCGCAGTTTGAAACGCCGCAGGAAACGACTCTGGAAGCATTCAAACTGGCTAAGCAGCATGGCGTTAAGACGATTCTGAATCCGGCACCGGCGGCCAAGATCGACCCTGAAATCTTGAAGGTTACGGATCTGATTATTCCAAACGAAACCGAATGTGCCACGCTGACCAACGTTATCATTGCAGACGAGACTTCAATGCTTGAAGCTGCTGGTCACTTTGCACAGATGGGGGTCAAGAACCTGATCATTACGGTCGGCAGCAAGGGTGCTTTCTACTGCACGCAAAACGGCTATGACTTTGTGCCAGCCTTTAAGGTACACGCGGTTGACACGACGGCAGCCGGCGATACGTTTATTGGTGCCTTGAGTTCTCAATTAAAGCCTGACATGAGCAACATCAAAGAAGCATTGATCTTTGCTCAGCGGGCCAGCTCAATTACGGTTCAGCGGATGGGAGCTTTACCATCAATCCCAACGTTGGCAGAAATTGAAGCTGCCAGTCAAAACTAGTCAAAAATCAGGCTTTTTGGCGTTACCGATGATAAAAAGCGAGATCAACGTCTTTGATGACTTGATCTCGCTTTTATTAAGCTTTTGGAAAAGAAGGTCTTAAAAATGACAGTCTATAATGTAAATCTGGGGATTGGCTGGGCCAGCAGCGGGGTTGAGTACGCACAGGCCTACCGATCTAAAGTGTTTTCCCGCATGCAGATTCCAACAAAGTTTATTTTTTCCGATTTGATTTTAGCTGATAATATTGCTGAGTTGACGCGCAATCTGGGTTTTCATGATCAAGACGTAATCTGGCTCTATAATTTTTTTACCGATATCAAGATCGCGCCCACGACCTATCCGCTAAACGAGTTTAAGCGCGCACAGCATTTTGCGGAGCGCAATGTTGAAACTACCGTACAGAATTTCGCGGATGGCAAGCAGGTAGTCCACTACTGGCTGCCCGACGAAAACCTAAGAATCAATGTCCGTATCTATGATCTGGCAACGCAGGCCATTGACTACGCCGAATACGTGGTTGACTCCCAGATGGTGCGGCGAGAATTTTATTCATACATAAGATACGTAACTGAATACCTCAGCGCCGGCAATCATGTCTATGCTCGCGACTTTTATAATGAGGATGGCTCGATTGCCTATCATCAATATGTTAATGGCACCAACGAGGTCTTTGAGCTGAAAGACCAGATCTTTTATTCTAAAACGGCTCTGTATGCTGAAATGATTCGCCGTTTAAAGCTTACTGCTCAGGATCTGGTTATCTTGGATCGTGAAGACGGGCGCGGACTGGTCAGCGGTCAGCTGTGGTATCAGATGCATTCGCCGGCAAAACTTGGCGTTGTAGTGCATGCCGAGCATTATGATGAGCACTATACCAACCAGACGAATATTTTATGGAACAACTATTACGAGTACCAGTTTACGCATGCCGATCAGACCGACTGTTTTATCGTCTCAACGCCAGCGCAAAAACGCGTCCTGGCTGCTCAGATGAAAAAGTATCAGCATCAAGCACCGCAAATTGCCGCGATTCCGGTGGGCAGCCTGACGAGACTGATGCCGATGCCATACGAGAAACGGCGCCGGCATTCGTTGATCACGGCTTCGCGCCTGGCCAGCGAAAAACATGTTGATTGGCTGATCAAGGCTGTCGTGCAGGCTAAACGAGCAATTCAAGACGTTTCTTTGGATATTTATGGTCAAGGCGCACAGCACACCAGTCTGCAGCGCTTGATTGATGAGCTGCAGGCCAATGAATACGTTCACTTAAAAGGACAGCAGAATCTAACCGCTATCTATCAGCATTATGCTGGTTATATTGCGGCTTCAACCAGCGAGGGATTCGGCTTGAGCTTGATGGAAGCCGTGGGATCGGGTCTACCGATGATTGGCTTTGACGTTCCATATGGCAATCAGACGTTTATTGATCCAGATCAAAACGGCTATCGGCTGCCATATCAAGCAGATTGGTCAGAGGAACGCAAGGTAAGGGAACTGGCGAACGCGATTGTCAGTCTCTTTAGCGATGATCAGCGGGCAGCTGGTTTTAGTCAGCACTCTTATGAACTGGCCCAACCATATCTGGATGAAAAGATCGCTCAAAAATGGCGCGTACTGGTAAACGAGGTGGCAAAATGATAAATCTGTTTGATAAATGGGATCAGGCCGCGCGCGATTTCAGACTGGCCCAGCTGATTGCGCAATTAAAGCTTCCCACGGTGGTAATTCATGATGATGGCTTTTTACCGCGCAAAGTTCAATCGCCGCTGCAGTACTATTGTCCGCGTTCAGACGAAGGTCAGCCGCTTTATTTCGATCAGATTCCGGTGCCTCGTTTTTGGCGAATCGTTGGCAGCAGCAGGGGCGCGCAGATTTATGATCTGAATCATAAACGCGCGGACGTTGTTTTTACCAAAAACGACAATACGCGGCAGGTTAAGCAGGTACGCTGGCTAAATGATAGCGGTCAGCTGCAGTGGGTCGATGAGTATGATCGCTTTGGTCATTTGTTTGCCAAAACCAGTTGGGCAGATAATCGGGCCTGGCTGAAGCAATTTTTTGACGAGCAGGGCCAGGTAGTAATCGAATCGCACCTGGACAATGGCAGCCTGTTTTTGAATACTCGTCAGGAACGTCGTCATTTTAAGAGTCTGCCGGATTTTGTCAGCAGCTATCTGCAAAAGAGCGGCCTGAATCTGGACCGGATTTTTTATAATACGCTAAGCACCAGTTTTCTAACGACGCTAAAGCTGCCTAAATCGGGTCATGATACGCTGTTTTGGCATGAACCGGTGCAAAATAAACTACCGGGCAATCTTGACTACATCTATCAAAATGAAACGCGGACGCGGCATGTGATTGTTCAGGACTATCGCGTCTGGCAGAATCGGCAAAAGCTTTTTAAAACCAATCAGCATGTGGCGACCGACTATTTGGGCATCGTCTATCCGCATCCACGGGGAAACTCCCTGCGGCCCGCGATTCTGATCTTGACCAATTCAGACCAGATCATGCAGCTAGAAAACCTGGTAAAGATTTTGCCGCAGTTTGAGTTTCATATTGCAGCGATAACTGAGATGTCCGATCGCTTAATGGGGATGCAAAAGTACGAAAACGTCTATCTATATCCAGTCGTTAAGATGGATACGGCCCGCAATCTGATGAGAAAATGCGATATTTATCTGGATATCAACCAAGGCGATGAGATCTTGGATGCCGTGCGGGCGGCGTTTGAAAATAACATGCTGATTCTGGGATTTAATGAAACAATGCATGAGCCGCGCCTGATTGCGGATGAAAATCGCTATGCCGCGGCTGAATTTGATAAAATGGCTATTAAGATCGTCCAGGCAGTCTCGCAGGCCGATGAAATGCAGCGCTTGATCGACACGCAGCGCCAGCAAGCCGGTGATGAGCCGGTTGCCCGTTTTCAAGCTGGGATCGAGGCCCTGATCAACGATTGAAAAACCAATAAGGAAGTGACAGCATGCCGACTGACAGACGACCAAGCTTTCCCCGCGCTCTACTGATTTTTTCGGCGTTTTGTATTTTGATTCTGATGCCGCCAGAAGCCGCGCGCAATATTACCGAGCATCCCCGACTGACGATTCTTTGGGTGATTTTGTATCTAGGATTTTTCGGACTGATTATTGCCTGGGGACAAAGACTGTATCGTCGCTACGACCATTTTAATCATCGCTCGCAAAGTTTTTTTGCCCATGCAAAAACGATTCTCGGCGGTTATTTGGCAATTGTAGCTGGTGAGATCGTTTTGGGTAATCTCAACCGGCTGATCTATCATCAAGTGCAGACGGCCAATAATCAAGCCATCATTGACACCATGAGCGGCAGCCCGATCGTCAGTGTCCTGGTCTGTTTTTCAGCCGTTTGCCTGACGCCGTTTGCCGAAGAACTGATTTTTCGCGGTCTGTTTATGAATCTGTTTTTTAACGCTCGCGATTTTTGGCTGCCGATTCTGCTGTCGGGGCTGGTTTTTACGCTGGTCCATGCCAGCAGCAACATTATCAGTTATCTGATCTATTTTTATATGGGCTGCGTACTGGCTTATGTTTACCGTTCTACGGGTAATCTGACCAATTCAATCGGGATTCATCTAATCAATAATCTGGTGTCCATCTTTTTGATTTTGCCAGTGGTGATCAAATAGCAGTTTGATTATGATCGGCAGATAAAATAATTTTTAGTGAATTCTTGCAACCGCTTACAGAATGTGGTATATTATAGGCGTGGAAGGATAAGAGATATATTCAGCGAAGCGCGTGATGCGGTTTCGACTGAAGCTGGTGGCTGAAGTCATCGAGTAGGCCTAGAAGCAGTGTAAGAGTGACCAGAAGCATCGGATTGTAATTGTGTGGTTACCAGCGTGCGCCAGTACTAAATAAAAATAATGCAGCTTTGCGGAAGATTGAATCAAAAATGTGTTTAAGTTAAGTATGAAAATTGTATGCTTGGCGCAAAGTAGCAGATTCCTTCCCAAAGTGGCTCGTCTCAATTAAGAGGCGGGCCTTTTTGGTTGGAGTTAAATATCAGTTGTTTTAGCAAGTCACTGGGACCGATGCGCAGATCAGCCAACCGCAATTTCGGTGAAAAATGGTCGGCTGATCTTTAGTGGGAGATTGCTGAACCACCATTGCGGCAAAGTGCTCAACGGGAAGCATTATTCATAAAAACCTGGATAAAATATTTGAAAAAACTTATTAAAATTCAAAAAATAGTAGGTGAATTTGCATCTGCCAGCGAACTCAACTTAATTTTCTTCACAAGATCCGCCAGCTAACGCAATAGGACCCATCATCATGTGAACCTTAGCAGTCAACGAAGCAGAGCGGCTGCGTTCAAGGCTTTGATTTTATTAAAGTTATCCTGATGCAAAATATAGTTGGCTTTTTTTGAAACAGTTCTTGAAAATCATTATGAAAACAAGTAAACTAGCCATTGCTGTGTTTTTTGAGAATACCGAAGTCGGTAAAGGGGGTCCAATGACTAAATATCGCTTACAATCGCTGCTGTTTGTCTTTGTTGCATTTATGCTGGGCTGTAATGAATATATGATTGTCGGGGTCTTGCCCGATATTGCAAAAGAATTTCATGCCTCGCTGTCATCACTTGGCTATACCGTTACTCTGTTTGCACTGATCTATGCTATTTCGACGCCGATCGTAACAACTTTAGCGAGCCGCTTCAATCGCTACCACGTACTTTTGGTCTTAATGATGATCTTTTTTATCGGCAATACCTGGACGGCGCTGGCAACGGGATTCTGGTCATTGATGGGTTCGAGAGTGCTTACGGCGACGGTAGCAGGAGCTATTATCTCGTTAGTACTGGTTATGGCTAACTATATTGCACCGCGCGATAAACGGGCCAGCCTGGTCTCGTGGGTATTTGCTGGTTTTAGCATTGCTTCGATTATCGGGGTGCCGATTGGAACAACGATCAGCACGACTTTTTCGTGGCACGACAGTTTTTGGATGATTACCTGGCTGACAATTCTGACCTTTATTATGCTGGCTTGGCTGGCCCCCCGCGATACGCCTCAGGTTCGAGGCAGTCTGCGCTCACAGTTCAGTCTGTTTCGCGATTCACGGGTTTTGATGGGAGTCACGTTTATCGTCTTGGTATGTGCGGCTGACTATACGTTTTATACCTATGTACGACCGCTGCTTACCAATATAATGGGTTTTGATAATACTTGGCTCAACTGGCTTTTGTTCGGTATGGGGATCTTCTTTATGTTTGGCAATAAGTTTGGCGGCTATTTGGCTGATCATCGCGGAATCCAGTCATTGCCTAAGATCTATGTTTTAATGACGCTTTGTCTGGCAGGGTTGGCACCAAGCTTTCAATATCGCTGGCTGGGCGTGGTTTTGATTGCCATGCTTTGTGTGATGGTGGCCTGTTATGGATCGTCAACGCAGCTGATGTTTTTAGACATTGCCGAAAAAGACTATCCACAGTCGCTTGATCTGGCATCCTCATTAAATTCGATCTTTGCCAATATCGGTATCTCACTGGGATCGTTTACGGCTGCCGAAACGGTGCATTATCTGTCTTTAGGAAGCGTTGGCTACGTGGCTGCCGTCTATGGCCTGCTAACGGTACTGGTGATTACTGGTTTGAGTCGGCGCTATCGCAATGCGTATCCATATTGAAGTTGAATCTGAAGGCCGGCATGAGAAATCAGTCGGCTTTTTATTTTACCGGAGTTTAAATTAAAATTCTCACATTATTTTTTAATTTTATAATTGACATCTAATAAAGAGCGTGGTAAATTTAGAACATCAAAACAGAGGAGGCAGAAAATGATGTTTGCTGAAAAGACCAGTCAATTGTTCAATATTATTATTATTCGCATTATTAGCTAGGTGATGCGGATCTTTTGACGTGTTCGCATCACCGCCCTCGATGATGCGAACGGTTCAGCAAATGGTTGTCTGCCAGCAGCTGACTGTTCATGAAACAGTCGGCTGCTTTTTATTTAGGGGTGATTTTTATGGAAAGCGACATTAGCGACATTAGCGATATTAAGAAGCCAAGCTGCAGAAATACGATCTTACAAATTAAAAACACAGGAGGATGGCTATGGAAAACGCAACAGAACGAATGACAGTGAATAATGCAAAACTGGAACGCGACCCGGTTAAAACAGTAATTTTGGCATCCATGATGGGGACAGCTATTGAATTTTTTGATTTTTATGCATACGGGACGGCTTCGGCAGCCTATTTTCCTAAGGTATTCTTTCCACAGATGACGCCATTATTAGCTACGCTGCTGAGTCTCTTGACGTTTGGGGTTGCCTTTGTCGCGCGTCCGGTTGGCTCATTTGTTTTTGGCCATTTTGGTGATCGGCTGGGTCGTAAAAAAACCCTGGTCGTATCGTTATTGGTAATGGGGGTTGCCACGGTGGCAATCGGCTTTATTCCCGGTTATCAAAGCATCGGGGTTGGTGGCGCGTTGTTGCTTTGCCTTTGCCGCTTCGTTCAAGGGATCGGCCTAGGCGGTGAATGGTCCGGGGCCGTTTTGGTTGCTACGGAAAACGCGCCTGCTGATAAACGGGCCCTTTACGGTGCTTTCCCAGAAGTTGGGGCGCCAATCGGTTTCTTTATCTGCAATGGTTTGTTCTATGTCTTGGAAAAAATGCTGACCCCAGCCCAGATGATGAGCTTTGGCTGGCGGGTACCTTTCTGGGCCTCGTCCGTCTTGGTCGTAATCGGTCTTTACGTTCGGCATCGTCTGCAGGAAACGCCATTGTTTAAGCTGGCCCAGGAACGCGACAACACGACGCGTTCGCCTTTAAAAGTAGTCTTTAAGGAAAACTGGCGTGAGATCTTAAAAGGGACCTTCTTGATGGGTGCTACCTACGCAATGTTCTTTACGCTGACGACCTGGTCACTTTCATTTGCCACGACGGCACTGGGCTTTAGTCATTCTGAGTTCTTACTGCTGTTGATGGCAGCTATCGTTGAGTTTGCCGTTTTGATCATGGCGACTTCGGTTCTGGCAGACAAGGTTGGACGCAAGAAAGTTTTGATGACGGCTTCGGTCGCATTGGTTGTCTTCTCATTGGTCTTCCCATACTTCTTGGAAGGTCAGCATAATATGGTTGGTATGCTGCTGTTCTTAGGCTTGGGCTTTGTAGTAATGGGCACGCTGTATGGTCCGGTTGGCGCGGTTTTGCCAGAGCTTTTCCCAACTAAGGTTCGCTATTCCGGTGCCGGCATCACCTATAACCTGGCCGCTGTGGTTGGGGCAGCCGTTGCGCCAACAATCACGACTTGGCTGATCGCTACGTTTGGCCTGCACTATGCCGGGATGTACATGTTTGTCTTGGCAGTGGTTTCAGTGGTTGTCTGGGCACTGACGCCAGAAACCAAAGATGTTGACTACACGAAATAATGCTTTAATTAAGTGTGAAATGAAAAATGCATCGTCGAAAATGACGGTGCATTTTTATGTTAAGCTAAAAGAATCAAATCTAGTTAAGGAAGCATTTCATGAACAACTGGCAGACATTTTATTCGGCAGGCGAGCAGGCCATTATTTTAGCAAAGCATCAGCGCGGGATCGGTTTCCCGGCAGAACTGTACCAACGGGCGCTCAAGGCTGGTAAATCAATTCCTCACTATCAGTGTATCGTAGCTTGTCAACAGGCACAGCTGCCGCTTTTAACTGAAGATATTCAGAATCTGACGGCTGTGATCAATCACCAGCTGCTTTCAAATCCAGTTTCTGGTTCAGCTAAGCAGCATCAGCGCGCCAAGTCGAAAAAGCAGCAGCCCATGACTACAAGACCACATGAAAAAAATTGGTCAAAAATGCGCACCAAGTCTAAAAAACAGCGGCCAGTGAATGCCAATACAGATACAAAAACCAGCGCTAAAAAACAGCTGCAGACCATGCTGAAGCGTTACGATGGTCTGGTGGCCAGCGCAGAAGAAATCGGCGTAATGCAGTTTGAAAAACACCGCCGCTACCGCAATCGCGCCTTTGAGGTACTTAATGATCTGGATGCAACGATGGCAGCGATGCATCGTCAGGCAAATTATCTGGAAGGACAGATTCAACGCTTAGAAGAACGCATGCAGCAGCGAATGTTTTAGCTCTAGTTATCTATTAAAAATGAAAGGCATGCTACCGATTTCAAATCGGGGCATGCCTTTTAGTCAGCTAATAAATGAGTTAACGTGCCGCATTCATAAAGAAGATAGCCGCCAAGGCCAAGATAGACCAGTGCGCTGAGTTGATTGCCATGTTTTTCTAAAATGTCAGCTACTACTGGAAGATGAACCAAACTCATCGCAAAGCAAAATACAATAATCAGCATTAAAGCAAAGATCAGTAGGGTAACGTAGATTTCTTCAAGAGTTGTCATGGCAGCAAATAGTGGTGTATAGATACCAAGATTATCGGCACTGCATGACGTAACCGTAAGCAGAGCCACGTAACTGCTTAGTTTGAAGCCAGTTAAGCCAGCTTGAATGTTTTGATCGTCGTCCTCATTGGAAAAGAGCAGTCGGCAGCCAAAATACAGCGGAATGATGCCTAAAAAGCCCAACATCCATTCTGCAGGTACGGTATGCAGAATTAGTCCTAAAATCAAAGAACAGCTTACCAAAATGATAATCCCAATCACATTGCCAATCAGGATATAGCGGTATTTTTTAGGCGCCTTGCTTTGCGCAAAAAAAGCCATTAAGAAGCCAAGATAGTCCAGGTTAGTCGAAAGATAGGCAGTTACAGCCGAAATAATCGTGTTAAGCATGAAAAACTTCCTTGTAGATTAATAAATGAGTTGTTTTAGCCAGTTTTGATAGTCACGGTTGGTTGGCCAATGCTGACAATGATAAACGAGTCGATAATTGTAGTCAATGACGCTTGTCGAGAACTAAGTCGATTGACTGAGGGGTGGGCGAGCCTGGCTGATTGGTATTGCCGAAGCGCTGCTAATGGGATTCGGTTGAGTACGGTCATGCGGGAAAGCATCAGTGTAAAGAATATGATCATTAGCCTGGCATGTGGCTGTAACAGGTTGCTAATCAGTGTGCTGAATTTTATGTCAGCAAGCAACCGTAATCTTAGCAAATGATTTTGGTATACGTAGAAAGCTGATTGACGATTCAGCATGAGAAATGAACTTTATATTGATGAAGAACAAGGCGGCGAAAAGTTTACGACTTTATAAGTTAAGGTTAAAAATGTGATTGAGTTAGGCGAAAATTGCTGCTTGAACAATGACTGGATTGGCGTTAAAGTATAAAGAATCTCTTACAAAAAGGAAGTCGAAAGCATGCTTCACAACTTTACTATCGATCATCAATTAAATCACCGCACGATTCGTAAATTCAAAGATCAGCCGCTTACAGAGGAACAGTTGACAACGCTGTTTGAAGTTGCACGGCAGACCTCCAGCAGCGAGTTTCTACAGCAGATGACGATCATTCGCGTAACCGATCCGCAAAAACGGGCCGCGATTCGTGCCGTCAGTACCCAGCCATATGTTGGGGCAGAAGGCGAATTGCTGATGTTTATCACCGATCTGCATCGTAATGAGCTGATCCGGCACCACCAAGGAAACTTTGACGATCGGCGCATTGAAAAAACCGAGATGCTTCTGCAGGCCTATGAAGATACCGTCCTAGCCGTGCAAAACGTTTTGAATGCCGCGGAAAGCATGGGGCTGGGCGGTGTGATTCTGGGATCGATTCAAAATGAGCCTGCTAAGATCATCAAGACGCTGAATCTGCCTAAGCATACTTTTCCAACCTTGGGGCTGCAGTTGGGCGTACCAGATCAAAAACCGCAGCTGAAGCCTCGATTGCCATTGGACAAGATCGTTTTTGAAAATGAGTATCAAGATATTGATCCGGCCAGCTTAAAAGACTATGACCAAATCGTAAATACCTATTATGATCTGCGGGATGCCAATCGACGCATCGACACGTTTACTGATCAGGTCAACGGTCCCAAGCTCAATGGCACGCCTCAGGTTCGCGATCAGATTGCTCAAGTCCTCCACGATCAAAAACTGTGCCTGGACTTATAAAATATCCTGGCTTCGTTGAAAATGACTGATTAATTCGCTATGATCAAACTATAAGGTGGTGGTCAGATGCCTGAATGGTTTGAAAAGACAATGCGGATTATCGTTTTAGGAATCTTTGTTTTTGGCATTATCTGGTTTGGCTATCTGATTTTACTGAAAGTCAGTGGTCAATGACCAGCACGCTTAAAAAGCGACCAGCAGCAGTGCTGATCGCTTTTTTGACGACTATATAATAAAAAAACAGCCGTATATCAACGACTGTTTAAGCAATGCCCCAGACAGGATTCGAACCTGTACATGGTTACCCATACAACGACCTGAACGTTGCGCGTCTGCCAGTTCCGCCACTGGGGCATTTGAAATGTTAAGTTAAGGCTAAAAAGCCAATGCCCCAGACAGGATTCGAACCTGTACATGGTCACCCATACAACGACCTGAACGTTGCGCGTCTGCCAGTTCCGCCACTGGGGCATTTGAAATGTTAAGTTAAGGCTAAAAAGCCAATGCCCCAGACAGGATTCGAACCTGTACATGGTCACCCATACAACGACCTGAACGTTGCGCGTCTGCCAGTTCCGCCACTGGGGCATCTCAAATTTAATTGATTAATTGTTGCCTAAGACAACGGTATTAACTATACCGTTAATATTAAAATATTGCAAGCGAATTTACAAAAAAAAATCAATTTTTTTGATTCAGCAGCTGCACCATCGTTCCATAACCGGTTAAGACCAGAAATTTAGGTGCGACTTGGACGTTGGCGACATTGGTGGTAAAACGGACACCAACGATTCCATCAGCACCTTTTTCACTTGCATTTTGCTTTAATTTTTCCTCAACGGCAGGAAAAAGCTGATCAAAGGCCTCAAATTCATCGATGGCCTCGCTGGGCAGCATCAGATGACTGGTTGCGTTAACGATGCCAAGCGATTTATGCGGCGATGGCAGATTTTCGGTCATTAAGAACATGGCTTCACTTCCTTAAAATTTATCAATATTTATTTTAGCATAAAGATTTTGCATCGGGCACGGGTGCGGTATAGTGGTTGTATTGAATTTTGAAACCAGGTAAGGAGAGGATTATCATCGGGCGCATCAGGATCAATAATATGAAGTTTCATACCTATAATGGCGTATTTGCCGAAGAAAAGAAACTTGGACAAAAGCTGGAGATTGACGTCGATATGCAGTATCCAATTGAAGAACGGGTTCAGCATGATGATTTGAACGAAACCGTCAGCTACGCGGATGTCTATGATACTATTCAGGATTTTGTTACGACGCATTCTTTTAACTTGATCGAAAGCGTGGCCAATCAGCTTTTAAAAAAGATTTTAGCAGACTACCCAAGCTTGCAGCAGGTTACTTTAAGAATTCGCAAATACAGTGTGCCGATTGATGGTGTTTTTGACAATGTGGAGATTGAAGTGACGGGGGCTAATAATGACTAAACGAGCGTACTTAAGCATTGGCACCAACCTGGGTGATCGATTTGATAACCTTACGCGCGCTTTGAATCTATTGATGCGCAACCCAGCCAATCAAAATTTGAAGGTCTCGCCAATCTATGAAACCGAACCAGTTGGCGGCGTCAAGCAGGATGATTTTTTAAATATCGCTGTTGCGCTGGATACCAATCTAACACCGCTTGAGCTGCTTCATTGGCTGCAGATCATTGAAAAGTCACTGCATCGACGGCGGCTGATTCACTGGGGACCACGGACGATCGATCTGGATATCGTTCTTTATGAAGATGAAGAATGGCAGACGGCGAATTTAAAGATTCCGCATCCTGAAATGGGCAATCGTCGGTTCGTCCTGCAGCCGTTATTAGACGTGATGGATGATGATCCGGCACACCAAGCTTGGATCAAGCGGCTGCTGCAAAACACCACGGATCATAACTGGATTCGTCCAGTAGAATAGGGGAAATTATGGATCAAGAAAAAATCAAGCACGCGGTCAGTGAGCTTTTAGAGGCATTTGGCGAGGATCCGCAGCGTGAGGGCCTTAAAGAGACGCCACAGCGGGTTGCCAAGATGTATGCTGAAATTTTTGCCTCTTTGAACCACCAGCCAGAAGACTTCAGCAATTATAAGACTTTTCATGTTGATGATCAGCCAGAAATGGTCCTGATCCAGCAGATTCCGTTTTACTCAATGTGTGAGCATCACCTGCTGCCGTTCTTTGGGAATGTCAGTGTGGCTTACGTGCCACGCGACGGCAAAGTTATCGGCTTAAGCAAGATTCCGCGGCTGGTCGATTTTGTCGCTAAAAAGCCTGGAATGCAGGAGCGGCTGACCACTGAGCTGGCTAATGAGCTGCAGCGGATCTTAAATCCTAAAGGAATTGCAATCAAGGTCGCAGCTCGGCATATGTGCATGGAGATGCGGGGGATCAACAAAGCTGGTCAATTTACCTATACTTCTAAATTTACCGGTGAGTTTAAAGATGATTTGGCACTGCGCAAGGAATTTTTAATGCAGACTAAGGATCTGGTCAAATGAGCTATGAACGAATCATTGCCAGTCTAAATCCACAGATGCGCGGTGGCGATAACGATCGGGTAGGCATGCTCAAGCGGGTATTAGCAAAGCTGAATCATCCCGAGCGCCAGTACCGAATCATTCATATTGCTGGGACCAACGGCAAGGGCTCGACTGGTAGTCTGATCGTTAATTTTTTGCGGGCTGCGAATTTAAAAGTCGGTCATTTTAGCAGTCCAGCAATGGTTGATCAGCGTGAACAGATTCAAGTCAATGGTCAAATGATTACACGCGCGGATTATGTTGCGGTTTATGAAAAAATCAAACGGCAGCTGCCTGATGATCTATCAACGGCTGATTTAACCGTTTTTGAATGGTGGACGCTGATTATGCTGCAGTATTTTGCCGACCAAAAAGTTGACTGGGCCGTCATCGAGTGCGGCTTGGGTGGTCAAAATGACGCCACCAATGCGATTGAGGCTCCCGAACTGGCGATCATTACGCACATTGCGCTTGATCACACGCGAATTTTAGGACCTACCATCAAAAATATCGCGCAGGCCAAAGCCGGCATCATCAAATCGGGCAGTCAAGCGGTTATTTTGGCGCCACACCAAGAACCGGCTGCTTTTCAAGAGATTTTAAAAAAGGCGCAGGCATGCCAGGTGAGCTTTTTGGACAGTGAAAATCAGGTCGCAGTCAAGGTGTTGGATCAAAGCTGGTCGAAAACACAGCTGCAGATCAAGACGGCAGCCATTGACTCAACATGCAGCTTTAGGCTTTTAGGTGCTTTTCAGCTGGATAATCTCAAAACCGCATTGACGGCTGTCGATTGGCTGAAGCAGACTGGTACAGAAATCACAGCAGAACAGATCAAGAAAGTGTTGGCGCAGACTACGATTCCCGGGCGGCTGCAGCAGATTGGCACGCACCCGCAATGTTTTTTGGATGGCGCGCATAATCCTGACGCGGCATCACGGTTGGTTCAAACACTCAATCAATTGGGATACCCCAAAAAACTAGTCTTGGTACTGGGATTTTTAAAAGACAAAAACGTTGCTCAGATGGCTCGGCAATACGCGCAGCTGGATGCCCAGATTATTTTGGCAACACCAGATCAGCAAAAGCGCGCTCTGCCAGCTAGGAAACTGCATCAGTATCTGCCGACTGCCATGGTGATTGATGATGCCTGGGCTGCCTATCAAAAAGCCGTTGCCTTGGCAGGTCCAGATGGCATGGTGCTGGTAACGGGATCGTTTTATCTGATCAAAGAAATTGAGGCGAGAATTTAAGATGACGACACAGAGTTTTGTAATTGCAACTCATAATCCAGCCAAGCAGCGCGAAATCGGTCAAATTCTGGAATTTTACGGCGTCCGTGGAATTGCCTATGATCAACTGACCGCGCGGCAAGAATTTCCAGCAGAAGGCAAGCGCAGCTACGAAGAAAACGCCACAAAAAAAGCCCAGTTCATCAGCCGGCTGCTGCCTGATCAAAACGTGATTGCCGATGATTCTGGACTTGAATTGAAAGCTTTTCCGCAAAAGTTTGGCATTGAGACTGCGCGTCAGCTAACCCCGCATTTTGCCACCAAAAGCGATATGAATGATGGTATTATTCAATTGGTTAATGGTCATGACCGACATTTTGTCATGAAAACCGTAATTGCACTGGCAAGAAACGGTCAAGTCATTCAAATTGCTCATGGAGAATTGAGCGGAACGATTGCCACAGCTCAGCATGGTAATGAGGGTTCAGGATTCGACCGCATTCTGATTCCAAATGGCCTTGATCATACGCTGGCCGAGATGGATTTTGCCAGTTGGGTTGCCTATTGTCATCGCAGCCGTGCCGTTAAGAATCTTTTAGACCTAATGGAGGAAACATCGAAATGAAAATTGTTGAAAATACAAACATTGCTAACCTGTCTCCGCTGGCCTCAGCAATTTATGACAAGCTGGCTCATAATCAGCAGATGCTTTTTTTAACCTGGGAATGCGAAGATGATGAACTGACCAATCAAGTTGCCCATTTTTTGAATCATTTTGATGCTGCCATTGCGCATTTAAAAGGCAAGGTTGAGTTCATGCTGCCACTGACGGCCTTTCATTTAATGGCTCACCGAGCAACCAGTAAATGGCCGGCTGATGAGGAGCTGTGCCGCTCGTTGGCTAAGATTGCGGCCAATCATACCGTATATTGGCGGGCGGGCCGGTTTGACTTTAACGTTTCGGCCAAGCCAATCATTTATGGCATTATGAACATTACGCCCGACTCGTTTTATGATGGCGGACGCTACAATACTCCAGAAGCCATGCGTGAACATATTCGGCAAATGGTTGCGGCAGGTGCCGATGTGATCGAGGTTAACGGTCAAACCACCAAGCCGGGGGGATTTAAAGAAGTCTCGCCAGAAGAGGAATTGGCGCGGATCGTTCCTGGAATCAAAATGCTGCAGGAAGAATTCCCCAATGTAGCCATTGCCGTTGATACCTATAAGCTGCCGGTGATGGAAAGAGTTCTGGCAATGGGTGTTGATATCATCAACGACGTGCAGGCCTTTGACGATCAGCGGAAACTGCTGCTGTTAAAGAACAGTCGCGCTGGCTTGGTAACGATGCACAGCAGCCGGGACCGTGAGTATGGCAATCTGACCGTTGAAATGAAGCACTTCTTTGAGCATAACCTGGCTAAGATCTCAGAAGCCGGCATTAACCTGGATCGGGTAATTATTGATGAGGGAATCGGCTATTCTAAGGTTGCCGATGGTGAGCAGGACTATGCAATGATGCGCAATATTGATGAATTCCGCTACCTTAACCGGCCGATCATGGTTGCCATCTCACGTAAGGGCTTTGGCAAGAAACTGTTTGATCTGCCAAAAGATGAGCGGCTGCCGGTTACGCTGATTGCGGAAACCTACATGTATCTGCATGGTGGTCGGGTCTTGCGTGTTCATGACATTGAAGAAACGCGTCAGCTGGTAAAAATGATCGATACGATTACGGCTGGATATTGGCAGCGCGGCTGATCAACAGTATCGGCACTGACTAAGATCGGTCGCATCGTTAGGTCATTCTTGCGGCGTTGGACGGATAAAACCTGATTAATTGGCTTTGATTACCAAATATTGATAATGACGTTGATGATTAAGATCAGGTAGGTAGCCCCAAACAGCCAGGGACTGCCAAAGGTTTCGCGTTTTTGTCGAAAGGCGGCCTCAATTGCAAGCAGCACGACCAGCAACCAAATGATACGGCCGACGAACAGCAGCGGATGCAGACGGAAAAACATTAGCGTCGTTGCCAGAGCCGTAATGGCCGCGACAATCAATGCCAAGCGCGTGAGGACGAACCAGTCACTGACGCGCTTTTCCATTTTGGCATGCAGTCCCATAAAAGCAGTGACGAAAAGAGCAATTGCACAGATGGCATCGATTAAAGTTAGGGTTTTGATCATTTGAAAGGCCTCTCTTTTAAAGTTTTAGCTGCTTAGATTTTATCATTTTTTAGCTGATAAAGCCGGGTTTGATACGTGATGCTTGAATTTTGCCGCAAAAAGAGTAAACTATCATGTATTGCTATCAATCGGGAAAATTGACGAGGTGAATTGCATGCTTTACAAGATTGGCGATGTTGTCAAAGGCAAGAAGTTTGGCCCCATGGATCATGACTTTTCCGGAGAAGTCGAAAAGGTTTATGAAAACTCGATTATGATTGCCATTCAAGACTACGATCCGTCTGACCAGAGCGGTGTCAACGAATTGAACGGTCGCGCAATCATTCGCAAAGATGAGGCCAAGATGTTAAAGGCGGTTCCACGGACGGCAGAAGACAAGGAAGCCGAAGTGGAGGCAGAGAAAGAAGAAACCGAAAAAGAGGCTAAAAAGACGACTGGTAAGAAGGCGACGCGGGCACGACGCTCTTCAAAGGTACGTATTGAAAAGCCAGCCGACAAGAATTAGTTTGAAAAAATCAAATTACTTGATGACATTTTTAAATTAATGAGGTATACTTGCTAAGTAAGTTATTTTTACTTAGCTTTTGCGGGTATAGTTCAGTGGTAAAACCCAACCTTCCCAAGGTTGTGTCGCGAGTTCGATTCTCGTTACCCGCTTAGTTGAAAGGGATGAGCAGACTGCTCATCCCTTTTTTATTTATTCGATAATTTTAAATAGCGGGTTCGTCCGATTACGATTGAATCACATTAAACGGTGATGGCTCGTTGGCAGATTAGTTGACTGCCATCATGACGATTATTATGCAGAAAATCTTGTATAAAACATCTGACGAAAATCTCATTACCTACTTTTTTCAAAAAAGCGATGTAATAGTAGGTAATCTCTAGGCCAATAGCCGATTAAGTCTCTATTTTCTTCACAAAGGCAGTTCGTTGATGATCATAAAAACAGCTGACGACTGAATTTATAGTAACAGCTCCCATCCATCAACTGAAAAGACTTGATGAGGACCACGGCTTTCCCATCAGCATGCAGATTGCAGACAAGTTTGGGCAAACGCACCTATCTGCACATTTTGAAATAATGCTGGGCGTAAGATCGTTTCCTTTTTGGATTATAATTAATGCATAGGGGGGAGCAAAAATGCTGTTTGAACAGATTGCTCGTAATCGCCGGCATACGATTTGGCTGCTGATTTTTATGGCAATTATCGTTTTGGCGGTTGGCTTAGTGTTTGCTTGGGCATTTGGTACCGATTGGATGTGGATCTTTTGGCTGGCTGGCTTTGGTTATCTGGCTTGGTTTTACTGGCATTCGGCGACGGTTTTGATGAAAATCAATGGCGGTCGGCAGATCGATGAAAAGTCTGCCCCGCGTCTTTATGAGCTGGTGACGGAACTTTGCTTGGCCAGTGGATTGCCGCTGCCCAAAATCTACCTATTGCCAATCGACTGTCCCAATGCGTTTGCGACCGGCTGCGACCCTGAGCATGCTAGTTTAGCGGTAACCAGCGGACTGCTTGAAATGATGAATGACGAAGAACTGTGCGGTGTTTTGGGACATGAGCTGGCGCATATCAAAAACTATGATATCCGAGTTACCACGATTGCGATGTCGCTGCTTGAGCTGGTTCGCTATTCAGGATGGGGGCTACTGATTGCTGGTCTGGGATTGATGAGCGTCAAAACCAGGGCCGAGATCATCAAGCTGATCTTTTGGATGATCGGGGCCAGCCTGGCAGTAGTTGGCGGTTTGATTGCCATTGTTGGGATTCCATTGGCTAAGATCGCGTTTTTTGCCATCTCAAGAGAGCGCGAATATCTGGCTGATGCCGGGTCAGTAGAAATAACGCGTGATCCTAGTGGCTTGATCGGTGCACTTGAGAAATTGAAAAATGATGATCACCAGATGCCAACTAACGATGCGGCCACCAATGCCATCTGCTTTAATGCCAAGCAAGGCAATTGGCTGATGAAGCTGTTTGATACGCACCCGCCATTGGAAAAACGGATCGCCCGATTGAAAGATTCGGCATCTTAAAAACGCACGAGCTGAGAAGATGAATCGCGCGAAAAAATTCATTCTCGTAACAAACATGTAACTTGCCTTTTTTAATTGAACTGGTATAATCTGAAATTGTATAAAAAACTGAAGAATATTAGAGAGGTAGCCGCTGGCAAGCGAGCCTGCGTTGCTGGAAGGCAGGTGCAGCTGGTCTCTTGAACGCGCTTTGGTAAGACATTTAAATATCATTTGAGTGGAATGTTGCACATTCAACTAGAGTGGTACCGCGGGAAATTTCTCGTCTCTAATGGACTTTGGGGTTCGTTGGAGGCGTTTTTTATTTAGGAGGTAAAACATGGACGAAAAAACACAGGTTGCTACGGCGCTGCAGACTGCATTGCCAGATATGAGCATTGAAGACATCAAGAACAAGCTGGAACGGCCAAAAACCAGCAAGAACGGGGACTACGCTTTCCCAACCTTCTTTTTGGCTAAGGAGCTGCACAAGGCACCACAAATGATTGCTGGTAAATTGATTGAAAAGATCGACCAAACTGGTTTTGAAAAAGTCGTTGCAGCTGGTCCATACATCAACTTTTTCTTGGACAAGGCCAATGTTGGTGCAGGGATCTTAAAGGAAATCTTGGCTGACCCAGAACATTACGGTGACTTGGATCTTGGTCACCAAGCCAACGTTACGATCGACATGTCTTCACCAAACATTGCCAAGCCAATGAGTATGGGTCACCTGCGTTCGACGGTTATCGGTAACGCAATTGCCAACATCATGAAGAAGGTCAACTACAACCCAATCAAGATTGACCACCTTGGCGACTGGGGGACCCAATTTGGTAAGCTGATGGCCGCCTACGAAATGTGGGGCGATGAAGAAGCTGTCAAGGCTGACCCAATCAATACGTTGCAAAAATACTACGTTAAGATCAACACGGAAGCCGACGAACACCCAGAATATGCCGAAGCTGGTCGTGAATGGTTCCGGAAGCTGGAAGATGGCGATGAAGAAGCCGTTCGTCTGTGGAAGTGGTTCCGGGCTGAATCCTTGAAGCGTTTCATGAAGGTCTACGATATGCTGGACGTTCAATTCGACTCCTACAATGGTGAAGCCTTCTACAACGACAAGATGGATGAAATCCTGCAGCTGCTCAACGACAAGCATCTGCTGCAAAAGAGTCGTGGTGCCGGCATCGTTGACCTGTCCAAGTACGACTTGAATCCTGCCATGGTTCAAAAGTCAGACGGCTCAACGCTGTATATGACGCGTGACCTGGCTACGGCCCTGTTCAGAAAGCGGATGTACGGCTTTGAACAGTCGCTTTATGTTGTTGGTGCCGAACAAAGCTACTACTTCCAACAATTAAAGGCCACGCTGGCGACGATGGGCTTTACCTGGTCTAAGCAGATTCACCATATTCCATTTGGTCTGATGACGCTGAACGGTAAGAAGATGTCAACGCGGAAGGGTAATGTCGTTCAACTGGAAGAAGTGCTGGACGAATCCATCAAACTGGCTCGCCAACAAATTGCTGAAAAGAACCCTGACCTGGCAAATGCCGATCAAGTTGCTCAAGAAGTCGGCGTCGGCGCAATCGTCTTCCATGATTTGAAGAACGAACGGACCAACTCAATCAACTTCAAGCTGGAAGATGCCGTTAAGTTTGAAGGTGAAACCGGTCCTTACGTTCAATACGCTCATGCTCGGGCTGAGAGTCTGCTGCGGAAAGCGGGCAACCCAGATCTTGCTGGTGCCGACTTGAAGCTTAATGATGAAGAATCATGGAACATCATCAAGCTTTTGGGACAATACCAAGAAACGATCAAGCGGGCAGCTGTTAAGTACGACCCATCCTTGATCGGCAAGTACGCTCTGTCACTGGCCAAAGCCTTCAACCAATACTACGCTCATACGCGGATCCTGGTTGACGACGACCAAAAGCTGGCGCGGCTGGCACTGGTTCAAGCAGTCAGCGATGTTTTGAAGTCTGCTCTGGCATTGCTGGGCGTTAAGGCTCCAGACGAAATGTAGTCAATCTCAATGGCTTAATGGCTGACAACTGCTGGCAATTGAAACCAGACGATTATCGATTCTGACCAGATCAAATCAATCAAGAAAGCTCCTTGCTTCAATGACTGAAGTGAGGAGCTTTTTTGATAAATTGACGATATCGGCAGCTGATTTTCAATGATGAGTTTCAAGCATGATTGTTTGCGTTTTGGATAAGTTTTAATGGACTGACTTGGCGACTGATCCCAAAAAGGACTGATTGTGATAAAATTACGTGGTGAATTTCAAACATGAGGAAAATTTAAATGAAACAACCAACATCTGATTGGAAAGTACGTTTTAAAACTTGGCTGGGCAAGACCTGGCATGCTTTTTGGACGCGTTTTAAGTATTTATGGCATCGTTTTCAGCTAACGCGCTGGATTATCGTTGTCCTAATGTCGCTGTTTTTGGTGATCAGCATCTATTTGACGTTTGTTGCCAAGACAGCCAATGTTAAGGATCTGGAGCGACGATTGGAACAGCCGACCATGATCTACGACAGCAAGGGTAAATCGGCCGGCAGTCTTTATTCGCAAAAGGGAACCTACGTCAAGCTTAGCAAGATCTCTGCAAACGTACCTGACGCAGTGCTGTCAACTGAGGATCGTCGTTTTTATCAAGAGCACGGCTTCTCGGTTCGCGGCTTGGGACGGGCGGCACTGCTGCTGGTCAAAAACAAGCTGTTGGGTCGTAACTATATTTCAGGCGGGGGTTCGACTTTGACCCAGCAATTGGTAAAAAATGCCTTTTTGAGTCAGGAACAGACCTTTTCGCGGAAAGCCAAGGAAATTTTTATTGCGATTGAAGTTGAGAATCAATACTCCAAAAAACAGATTCTCACTATGTATCTCAATAATGCCTACTTTGGCAATGGCGTCTGGGGCGTGCAGGACGCGGCCAAGCGTTATTTTAACGAAGACGCCAGCGAATTAACGGTTCCCCAGGCAGCCACGCTAGCAGGGATGCTGACCTCGCCAGGAATTTATGATCCCGTCAAGCACCCGGCGGCCACCAAGTCACGGCGGAATGTGGTCTTGCAGCTGATGGTCGAAAACAAAAAATTGACCCAGTCGCAGGCTGATGCCTATAAAAAGACACCGCTAACGATTACCAATGGCTATACCAGTCCTGACACCTATAAGTATCCATACTACTTTGACGCCGTAATCAGCGAGGCCGTCAATACCTACCATCTGTCAGAAAAAGACATTATGAATAATGGCTACAAGATCTACACGACGCTGAATCAAAATCAGCAAAAGGCCATGCAGGATACCTACGATGACGACAGCAACTTCCCAGACAGCTCCACCGGCTCAACGATGGTTCAATCAGCCTCAATTGCCATGGATCCCAAGACTGGCGGAGTAACGGCAGTCGTTGGCGGTCGCGGCAAGCACGTCTTTAGAGGCTACAACCGGGCAACCCAAATGCGGCGGCAGCCTGGATCAACCATTAAGCCGATTGTCGTCTACACACCGGCACTGGAAAAAGGATATTTCTATGACTCAACACTGCAAGACAAAAAGACGTCTTATGGCAGCAATCACTATACGCCGAAAAACTATGACAACACGTACAGCGGCAGCGTGCCAATGTACAAAGCGCTGTATGAGAGTCTCAATGCTCCAGCAGTCTGGCTTTTGAACAAGATTGGCGTCAATGCCGGCTACCAGATGGCTGAGAAGTTTGGACTGCCGGTTGAAAAGAGCGACAAGAATCTGGCTTTAGCGCTGGGTGGGATGTCAAACGGCGTGTCGCCTCAGCATATGGCCCGTGCCTACTCGGTCTTTGCCAATGGCGGTAAATTGCCAACTGCGCACTATATCGTCAAGATCGAGGATGCAAACGGCAAAGTGATCAAGCGTTATCGAGCCAAACCCGCTAAGCAGATTATCTCTAAAAAGATCAGCAACGAGATGACCAGCATGCTGTTGGGTGTCTTCAATCATGGAACTGGGGTATCGGCTAAACCAGACGGCTATAAGCTGGCCGGCAAGACGGGGACGACTGACTCGGGAATTGGCGATGGTGATCGCGACAAATGGATTGTCGGCTATACGCCAGACATTGTCGTTGCAACCTGGGAAGGCTATGACAGTACGACTGAGTCTCAGCAGCTGGCCGATGTTACCAACAAAAACATCAGTGTGCTCTACAAGGCTGAAATGAGCGCGATTCTGCCAGAAACAGCTGGCACGCAGTTTACGGTCAAGGATGCTCAGGCCAAGGCTACGGCTAAGCAAAATAAGACCAGTAGCAGTTGGTGGAGTAATTTTACCAACAACTTAAACGACAGCGGCAGCACGCTCAAGCAAAAGGCCAACGATTGGTGGAGCTCTTTGCAGTCGATGTTTCAGTAGCTTTGCCTTAAGCGGTGCATAATGTTACAATCTAAAAAGCAATGAATTATAGGAGGTAGGCCGATTATGGTTGTCAATATCTACGACACGGCAAACGAAATGGAGCGCCAAATGCGGGAAACGCAGGAATTCCAAGCATTGAAGGAAGCTTTTGCAGAACTTAAAAAGGATGAGGATGCATTTGGTACTTTCCAAAAATTCCAAGAAAAGCAGATGCAGGCTCAACAAAAGCAAATGCAAGGCGTTCAGCTGACGGAAGAAGAAATCAAGGAAGTTCAAGACCTGGCTAAAGAAGTTGGTCAAAAAGACGCCATTAAAAATCTGATGGTTAAAGAACGCCAGCTTGACGACATGATTCAACAGATCAGCAAGACGATTACGGCACCAATTGCGGAACTGTATCGCGAAGCTATGCCGGAACAAAACGGCGGCGCGGAAAAATAGTTTTTAAAACGGAATCGTAGCTTGCGGTTCCGTTTTTTAAAGGCGGTGAAAAAATGGCCAAATTGATTGCTCAATACCAAGATGGCGAGGAAATGCAGCTTTTTGCCCTGATCAAAGAAGCAGCAGCTAAGACTACCAGTGCCGGTAAGCCTTACCTGGCACTGACTTTGGCTGATGCTTCCGGTGAGATTGGCGGAATGCGCTGGGATGCGTCACCAAAAGACATTGCCGAACTGCAGGCTGGCAATGTCGTCAGCGTTAAAGGCCAGCGCGAAACGTATCGCGACCGGCCCCAGATCAAGATTGAAACAATTCGTTTGGCTGGTGACGATGAGCCGCATGATCCGCTGCTGTTCGTTCCGCGGGCTCCAGAAACGACGGCCCAGCTAAAAGCAGGCTTTCGCGAGTTTTTTGATCTGATCGATGAACCGGTTTGGAAAAAGATTGCCGGGCACCTATTTAGCAAGCACGGCGACAAACTATTCTCTTATCCAGCAGCCAAGAGCAATCATCATGCTTTTGTAGGCGGTCTGGCCTTTCACACGCTGTCAATTCTACGGCTGGCGCGCTCGGTTGAGGCTCAGTATCCGGGAATCAATGCGGCCTTGCTTTATACTGGGGCAATGCTGCATGATCTGGGCAAGACCATTGAACTGAGCGGACCGATCGCGACCCAATATACCGTGATGGGGAACCTGATTGGTCATATCTCGCTTCTGGACGGCGAGATCGTGCAGGCCTGTGACGAGCTGGACCTTGATCCCGAGGCACCCAAGGTAATTCTGCTGCGGCATATGATTCTTTCTCACCATGGTTTGCTGGAATATGGCTCACCGGCGCGGCCCCAGCTTTTGGAAGCCGAGATTCTGCATCAGCTAGATGAATTGGATGCCTCAATCATGACGATTCAGACGGCTTTGAGGCAAACCGCGCCTGGCGAGTATACGGATCGTTTGTTCAGCTTGGATAATCGCCGCTTTTATCGACCGACCAATGAAGAAACTTTGAAGAAAAGCTAAACATTGTCTAAGCCGGGTTTAATCTGGGATCGGTTGTGTTATATTAGATTGGTAAATTTATCACGAGTAAATTCTTAATAAACTAAAGGATGTGTAATTTAGTGAACGCAAAGAAAAAAGCTTTGGCAATTTTAGCCGGAATTTCTTTAATGCTGCCATTGGCTGCCTGTGGCAATAAGGCTGTTGCAACGACTAGCGGTGGCAAGATTACCGAAAGCGAATACTACAGCAGCATGAAGCAGACTTCTGCTGGTAAGCAGGTGCTGCAGCAGATGATCTTGGATAAGGTCCTGGAAAAGCAGTATGGCTCGCAAGTCTCCAAGAGCAAGGTCAACAGTGAATACAATGCCTACAAGAAGCAATACGGTTCATCATTCTCAACCGTTCTGCAGCAAAATGGCCTGACTACCAAGACGCTTAAGCAGCAGATTCGCTCCAATCTGCTTTTGCAAGCGGCCGTTCGCCACTACTCCAACTTCTCCAACAAGGCTTTGAACAAGCAATGGAAGAAGTACCAGCCAAAGGTTCAGACAGCAGAGATCCTGGTTGGCTCAAAGTCTGATGCTCAGGCAATCATTGACGAGCTGAACAACACTTCCGGCGACAAGTACAAGGCATTCAAGAAACTGGCCAAGGAAAAGTCAACGGATACTTCAAACAAGAGCAATGGTGGTAAGGTAGCAGCCTTTGACAACACTGATACCTCGCTTGACTCAGCTTACAAGAAGGCAGCCTTTAAGCTTAAGACTGGCGAATACACGACGACGCCGGTCAAAACCGACAGCGGCTACCAGGTCATCTACATGATCAAGCACCCAGCCAAGGGTAAGAAGAGCAACCACATCGCTCAATTGAAGCAGCAGATCGTCGAAGAAAACATGAATGATTCGACTTTCCTGCAAAACGTTGTCTCCAAGGTTCTGAAGAAGGGCAATGTTTCAATCAAGGACAGCGACTTGAAGAACATCTTGGATGAATACTTGACGACCAGCTCCAGTTCAACCAGCTCGACTTCCAGCTCCAGCAAGAGTTCGAGCTCGGCTTCCAGCTCCAGCAATTAATCAAAAAGGATTGCATCTGATATGCAATCCTTTTTTGGCAGCATTGGAAAAATTAAAATGGGACTCCTTGTCTAAAGGCAGGGGGTCCCATTTTGGCTATGCTTGATATTTTGACAACAGTTTTTGGATCTTGATCAGTCGCGGCTCATTTTTAAACTGCCAAAGATCAATGGCATGCTGGGCAGCGCGGGTAAACTCACTGACGCCATCCATTGCCTGATTCAGCTTGATTACGCTCTGATTAAGCTTAACCAGCTGCGTCTGTAGATTCTTAGCGGCGCTTAAAGTATCGCGACCAGCGTTTTTGAAGTCGTCGAACATGACTAGTCACCGAATTGATCGATAATCGCCTGTTGAACAGCTTGATACTTCTGCTCATCATATTGGCCCGAGTTGTCCGAAAACGTAATCCCAAAATCATCTTGGTCGCTGTAGCGCGGAATCAGGTGAATGTGGGAATGGAAAACGGACTGGTAGGCTACGGCGCCATTGTTGTTTAAAATATTCATGCCCTTGATGTCAGGGTTGGAGTCGCGAATGGCCCGGGCAATCTTTGGCAGCCGGCTAAATACGGCAGCTGCCAAGTCGGAGTCATATTCAAAGATGTCTTGAACGTGCTTTTTGGGTACGACCAGCGTGTGGCCAGGCGTGTTTTGCGAAATGTCCAAAAAGGCTTTGACGACATCATCTTCGTAGACCGTGTAGCTAGGAATCTCACCATTGATAATCTTGCAAAAAATACAATCTTCCATTCTGAGAATACCTCTTTTCAATTTTTTTTAAGTATAAACGAATTTTCCAAAAACTGCACCCTTAGTCGATTATAATCAGTATGGTATAATTACTCGGTTAGGCAAGCAAGAAAGACAAAGAAGGGATGACAATGGCGCTGGAAGTTGAACATTTAACGGGTGGCTATTCTCAGCTGCCGGTTTTAAAAGACGTTTCTTTTAACGTGCAGCCAGGCGAACTGGTCGGCCTGATCGGTTTAAACGGGGCCGGCAAGTCAACGACGATCAATCATGTTATCGGCTTGCTGCGGCCGTTTTCAGGATCAATTATTTTAAATGGTCAAAATCTGCAGGAAAACGCCGCGGCTTATAAGCGTCAAATCGCCTATGTGCCGGAAACGCCGATCCTGTATGATGAGCTGACGCTAAAAGAGCATTTGGAACTGACGATGCTGGCATATGGCCTGGATCGAGATCTGACTTGGCAAAACGCCCATCAGCTGCTGAAAATCTTTCGCTTGGACAATAAGCTGGACTGGTTTCCGGCCAACTTTTCCAAGGGGATGAAGCAAAAAGTCATGATCGTCAGTGCTTTTATGACGGACGCCAAGCTGTTCATTGTCGATGAGCCGTTTTATGGCCTGGATCCACTGGCAGTTCATGACCTGTTGAATCTGATTGAGGAAAAAAAGGCACAGGGAGCAGGTATCTTGATGTCGACGCACGTTTTGGACACGGCGCAGCGCTACTGTGATCGCTTTATTCTGCTGGCACATGGTCAGGTAAAGGCGCATGGTACGCTAAAGGAGCTGCAGCAAAAAGCCGCTGGCGCCGGAGAAACGCTGGATGACGTTTATCTGCGCTTGGCAAGGGATGAGAGCGATGAATAGTCTTTTTAAGAAACGGCGGCAAGCCCATCTGCTGCGGCTGATGAAGTATTGGCGGCTGGTATTTAATGACCAATTCACGATTGCGCTGTTCTTTATGATTGGCGCACTGGCCTATACCTATGCGCAATGGCTCAAGACGCTCAGCCCTGGCATATGGTGGATTCGCTGGCTTTTGATTTTATGGTTCGTCTTGGTAATGCAGGTCGGCCGCTTTGCTACTTTGCTGAAACCAGCCGATCCCGTATTTTTGCTGCCGCAGTCTGATGGCATCAAGAAATACCTCAACCAGGCGTTTTTATACAGTTTAATATTGGGCGAGCTGATGTCGCTGGGGCTTTTGATGATCGCGCTGCCCTTAGCTCTGATTGACATCAGACTGACCGCGCTAACCATTTTGGAATTGCTCTTGGCAGGCTTTGTTGCTAAGCTTTCCTGGATGGAGTTGGCCAAAGCCCAGTTGAGTCTGCAATGGTCGCGGCATGCCAAGCAATTACGGCTGGGACAATGGATCGCACCGCTTTTAATCGGTATGCTCAGCTGGCTGATTGCGCCGGTCTGGGGCTGCGGGAGTGCGGTGTTGATCTATCTGGTCATTAAGATTGGGTTGCAAAAGCAGGATCTGGACTGGCGAGCGGCCGTTGATGCCGAGCAAAAGCGGATGTATGACGTTTATCGTTTCTTTAATCTGTTTACCGACGTGCCTAGCGTTAAAGGTGGGATCAAGCGGCGAACTTGGGCCAATGGCTTGATTCACTGGCTGACGATTCCTGATCATGCCTGGTCTTACCTATACGCACGCGGCTTTTTGCGGGATACGGAAACCAGCAGCCTGGTAGGCAGATTGACGATCGTCGGGATGCTGATCGTATTCTTCGTGCCATTGGGCTGGCTGCGCTGCTTACTGGCACTGCTGTTTATTTATTTGATTGCCATGCAGCTGATGCCATTTGCACAGCATTACCAAAACAATGTCTTTACCCATCTCTACCCGATTGAGCAAACAACGCAGCTGACTGATTTCCAGGCGCTTTTAAAAAAGGTCATGATCAGCTTGGGTCTGCTGCTGATCTTGGCCAGTCTTGGTACTGAATTTGACTGGATGAGTCTATTGAGCTGTCTGATTCTAGGCGGTCTGGAGCTGTACTGGCTGATTAATTTTTATTTCAAAAAGAAAATGCAAAAGTGAGGATAACCAATGCGAGTAAAACACAAAAAATGGGCAGAACCACTGATTGAGGCCCATCCTGAAAAAATCACCACTGATCCGGCTCAATTTAAAGGCAAGTGGCAGAGCCGTTTTGCCAAAGAGCAGCCAATCTGGCTTGAAGTCGGCATGGGCAAGGGGCAGTTTGCAATCGGCATGGCCAAGGCGCATCCGGAAGTTAATTTTATCGGTTTAGACGTGGTTTCCACCGTGGCTGGGATTGCCTTGAAAAAGTCGCTGGAAGATGAAGAACTGCCAAACCTGCAGTTTATCTGTGCCAATGGAGCGGGTTTGGATGAGTTTTTTGCGGACGGTGAGATCGATCGGCTGTTTTTGAACTTTTCCGATCCTTGGCCTAAATCGCGACATGCCAAGCGTCGATTAACCTACAAGACCTTTTTGGCAAACTATGAAAAGGTTTTGGTGCCAAAGGGAACGATTGAGTTAAAGACTGACAACATGGGCTTTTTTGAGTTTTCACTGGTCAGCATGAATAATTATGGCATGCAGTATGATGGTGTCTGGCTGGATCTGCATCATAGTGATGAAAATGAAAATAACGTTGAAACGGAATATGAACAAAAATTTGCGGCAAAAGGGCAGCCAATCTACAAACTGAAGGCTCACTTTGCTTAAATATTGAAACGGTACAGTCTGGCATTGATTCAACATCACTGCCAGATTTTTGGTTTGGTCATTTTGCGGAGCTGCCTGGCAGATTTAACGATACCAATCGTTTGCGGGAAAGCAGGTAATGATGATTTTATCGTATATCATTATGCAGAATTTATTGAATAAAAGATGTGGCTGAATTTTTATCAACTGCAGAAAGCGTTGGATGCCAATCAAAGAAGATTGTATTTTAAGCGGCTTTGTCACGGGATAACTCCCATGGCAGAGCCGTTTTTAATTGCTTTTAAAAATTGTCCATGCAATTTCGGAAAATAATTTCTATAAAAGTATGGAATTTATTTCAAAAAGTGGTATAGTAAAAGCGTTCATTAATGAAAGGGGTTACAAAAATGAAACTTACAGTAGCACAACTAGCCAAATACATGGACCACACGATGCTCAAGCCAAACGCCACTCAAGCAATGATCGACCAATGCATTGACGAAGCTATCAAATACAACACGGCTTCAGTCTGCATCAATCCATATTGGGTCAAGCACACTGCTGATCGCTTGAAGGATACGGATGTCAACACCTGCACGGTCATTGGTTTTCCGCTGGGGGCTTCCACGACTAAGATCAAGGTTGCCGAAGCAGTTGATGCCATCGAAAACGGTGCTGATGAGATTGATATGGTCATCAACATTGGTGAATTGAAATCTGGTCACCAAGAAATCGTTGAGCAGGATATTCGCGAGATTGCCCAAGCTGTCCACGCTCACCACAAGCTTTTGAAGGTAATCATTGAAACCTGCCTGTTGACTGATGAGGAAAAAACGATTGCCTCTAAGCTGACGGTAGCTGGCGGAGCCGATTTTGTTAAGACTTCAACCGGCTTTTCAACTGGCGGTGCCAAAGCTGAAGATGTGGCATTGATGCGCAAGGCAGTTGGTCCCGACTTTAAGATCAAGGCTTCGGGTGGTATTCATCATTTAGATGAAGCCTATGCAATGATCGAAGCAGGAGCAAACCGCTTGGGAGTTTCGGCTTCGGTCCAAATTCTAGAAGAAGCTGCTCGGCAATAAAATTGGTTTGAAACGTCGCTTAAGATCGATTCAGGGGAGGAAAGATTATGACGTATCAACGAGTATTTGGCATTGTTTTGGATTCTGTAGGGATTGGCGAGGCACCTGATGCATTGAAGTTTGGTGATGATGGTGCCGATACCTTAGGCCACATTGGCAAATGGTATCAAGGCAAGCTGGCATTGCCTAACTTAGCCAAACTGGGACTAAGCAACATTCGCCCGGCCGATCCGATTCAAGGCGTGCCGACAGCTGATCCAGCAATGGGCTGCTTTGGCAAGATGGCTGAGATTTCGGCCGGTAAGGACAGTATGGATGGTCACTGGGAAATGATGGAGCTGCCGGTTAAAAAGCCGTTGTCAACGTTCCCAAACGGTTTTCCTGACAGCATCATTCAAAAACTGGAAGCCTTTTCTGGTCGTAAGGTGATTGTCAACAAACCATATTCAGGGACGGAGGTTATCCATGACTACGGCGAGCAGCAGATGAAAACCGGTGATTTGATCGTCTACACTTCGGGCGACTCAGTGCTGCAGATTGCGGCGCATGAAGACGTGATTCCGGTTGAAGAGCTCTACCGCATCTGCCGTTATGCGCGGACACTGGTCAATGGTCCTGAATACACGGTTGGCCGGATTATTGCACGACCATACGTTGGCCCAGACAAGGATCACTTTGTCAGAACGGCTAACCGGCATGACTTCAGCTTGGAGCCAACCGGTGAGACTGATCTGGATCATTTGAAGGCAGCTGGTCTGGACGTCATTGGAATTGGCAAGATCAACGACATTTTCTCTGGTCATGGCATTACGGAAGGCTATCACAACGAAAGCAATATGGATGGCATGGATCACGTTGACCATGTAATGAAAGAAGATTTTCATGGCTTCTGCTTTGTCAATCTGGTCGACTTTGATGCTATGTATGGTCACCGGCGTAATCCAGAAGGTTTTGGCAAGGCTTTGATGGACTTCGACCAACGCTTGGGAACGGTGCTTGAAAACATGCGGGAAGACGATCTGCTTTTGATCACGGCTGACCATGGCAATGATCCTTGCTTCCGCGGTACGGACCATACCAGAGAAGTGACGCCGCTGCTAGCTTACTCGCCGTCAATGAAACATCCTGGTCAGTCGTTGGGAACGCGTGGGACGTTTGCTGATTTGGGGGCAACGATCATGGAAAACTTTGGTGTTGCCGGCAATCAAGTTGGCACGAGTTTTTTGGCGGCAATTGAAAACTAGTTAATTAAAAGGGGGATTCATCATGCGAATGGTGGATGTAATTGACCAAAAACGTAATGGCGGCGTCTTAAGCGATGAGCAGCTGCAATTCTTTGTTGATGGCGTGGTCGACGGCTCGCTGCCTGACTATCAAATCAGTGCTTTGCTGATGGCGATCTATTTTCAGGGGATGACGGATCGTGAACAGACGCAGCTGACAATGAAAATGATGCATTCTGGTGAGCGGCTTGATTTGTCTAAGATTCCTGGGATTAAAGTTGACAAGCATTCAACTGGCGGCGTGGGCGATAAAACCAGTTTGCCACTAGCTGCGATGGTCGCCGCACTGGGAATTCCGGTACCAATGATCTCAGGTCGCGGACTTGGCCATACAGGTGGAACATTAGACAAGCTGGAGGCTATTCCAGGTTTTCAAGTTGAATTAAGCGAGCAGGATTTCATCAAGCAGGTTGCTGAAGAAAAATTGGCAATCGTTGGGGCAACGCGTGACGTCGCGCCGGCTGATAAAAAGATCTATGCTCTGCGTGACGTTACCGATACGGTTGATTCCATTCCATTGATTGCCAGTTCAATTATGAGCAAAAAACTGGCTTCCGGAACCGATGCTTTGGTAATTGACGTTAAGACCGGTGCCGGGGCCTTTATGAAGACTGAGGACTCCGCCGTGAAACTGGCTAAAGCATTGGTAGCAATCGGCAAGCAGGCTGGATTGAAGTGTGAAGCCGTGATCTCAGATATGAATCAGCCTTTAGGATCCAAAATCGGCAACACGCTGGAAATTGAAGAGACGCTGGATCTTTTAAAGGGCAAAGGACCAAAAGATCTGCTGGAGCTGGTCTTGGAACTGGGCAGCCGGATGGTCGTGATGGGACAGCAGGCGGCCAGTCTGGCAGAAGCCCGCGCCAAATTGGAACAGACGATTGCTGATGGTTCGGCACTGGCTCGCTTTAAGGCAATGATCAAAGCTCAGCATGGTGATCCAAACGTGGTTGACGACTACTCGCTGATGCCGCATGCCAAGTATCAAATTGAATATCCTGCTCAAAAAGACGGCGTAATTGCCAAGCTGACCGCAGATGAGATTGGAATGGCCAGCATGCTGATGGGCGGCGGTCGTCAAAAAGCCGATGATCAGCTGGACTATGCGGTTGGGATTGAGCTGCATAAAAAGATTGGCGATTCGGTTCAAAAAGGCGAATCAATCATGACGATCTGGAGCAACCGTGAAGATATTGATGACGTCAAAGAACTGCTGGATCAAGCCGTTGCGATTAAAGAGTCAGCTCAGCAGCCAACTTTGATTCACGAGACGATCGAATAGGAATTATTTATAAAATACGAGGAGGAATTCCAATGAGTACGCCACATATTGAAGCACAAAATGGTGATTATGCTGAAACGGTTCTGCTGCCAGGGGATCCGCTGCGGGCTAAATATATTGCCGAAAATTTCCTGACCAACGTTAAACAGGTCAACAGCGTGCGCAACGCGTTTGGCTACACAGGTGAATACAAGGGCCATCGCATCTCGGTTCAAGGATCGGGGATGGGAATTCCTTCCATGTCGATCTATATCAATGAACTGGTACGTTTTTATGGCGTCAAGACGATTATCCGGGTCGGATCCTGTGGTGGGATGGCTCCCGGCGTCAAGCTGCGTGATGTCTGCCTGGCTTCGGGTTCGTCAACTGATTCGGCAGTCGTTGCCAACTCGTTTGCAGCTGGCGTTCACTTTGCCCCGTTAGCTGATTTTAAGCTGCTTGACACGGCTTATCACGTGGCTAAGAACATGGGGATTGAGCCTAAGGTTGGCGATATCTTTGCTGCCGACCGTTTCTACAATGATGATATTGATATGAAGAAGCTGGCTGATTATGGCGTGATCGGTACAGAAATGGAATCAGCAGGACTGTATCTGCTGGCAGCCAAACTGCATTTTAGAGCGCTCTCGGTTTTGACGGTCAGTGATCTGCTGTTTGGCAGTCAAGAAAAAACAACGGCCGCTGAACGTGAAAAGACCTTTAACGACATGATCAAAATCAGTCTGGAAACGGCGATTGCCCAAGCTGATTGATATATGATCGATTACTAAAAAAGACGGTCCGTTACTGACGGGCCGTCTTTTCTTTAGTAGAATTGATATAAACAGCACAAAATCAGAAAGTGGATGGGAATAATGATTGATGAAACTGATAAGCGGGCTTTAAGCGTTAAAGTCGCGCAGCTCTATTATCAAAATGACTGGCGGCAGAGTAGAATCGCAGCCGAGTTGAATCTTTCACGGCCCACGGTATCAAGATTGCTGCAATACGCACGGGAAAGCGGGATTGTCCAGATTAAGATCAGCAATCCGTTGGTTTCGACTCAGCAGCTGGCCGCGGAGCTAAAGGACTATTATCATTTAGACCAAGTCATTGTTGTACCTTCAGAGATGACAGCCAGTGGCGAGCTGTTGGAACTGGTTGGCGCGGCTGCTGCCGAATACATCGAGACAATCGTTAAGGATGATGACACAATTGGGCTGGCCTGGGGAAAAACGATCCATGCCATTGCCCAGCATCTATCACCTGAAGACGTGCATGGGGTCACGGTGGTTCAGTTAAAGGGCAGCGTTGCCAATACCAAGCAGAAAAACTATGCCTTTGAAAGCGTCAATGCTTTTGCCAGTGCTTTTCACACGCTGCCACAGTATCTGCCGCTGCCGGTTATTTTTGATCACCAAGAAACTAAAGAGCTGGTTGAGCAGGATACGCATATCAAATACATCATGGATCTTGGTCGACAAGCCGATATCGCGGTCTTTACGGTCGGAACGGTACGAGATTCGGCACTGCTGTTTCATTTAGGGTACTTCAGTCAAGCTGAGCAGGAGTATCTGCAGCAGCATGCGGTTGGTGACGTTTTTTCGCGTTTTATCGATCAAAATGGCAGCATTGTAGCACCACAGATTAATCAGCGGACGATCGGTATTGACCTGGAACAGCTGAAAAAAATTCCGCAGCGTGTGATGGTAATTGCCAATCCAGCTAAGACGCAGGCCGCCGCGGGAGCACTGAAAGCGGGCTATGCCAACGTTTTGGTAATTGATCAGGGCAGTGCTGCCGGCTTGGTTAAGAAACTGCATGAAAAAGGTGCCAACTGATGCTGGAACGTTTTTTGGAAGATGATGTTGTGGTGAGCGTTCATCTGCTGACCTTGCTGTTTGATCGTTCAGGGCTAACGCTGCATTGTCTGGCAGAGCTGACCAGAATTCCCGAGCCCCGGCTTAGAAAGGAACTGAATACATTAAATCAAGAACTGCAGCCGAAAGCATGCATTCAGATCAATGATGCGGTTGTCTCGCTTTCTTTAACCAGTCCGGGTCAGCTGTTTGAGCTAAAAAAGCAGCTCTACCAAAAGTCTGAGGTACTGCAGGTGATGGCCTATCTGCTCAATCACCGGGGACGCTCGGTGACGACGTTTTGTCAGGAGCACTACTTTTCTGAGCCGACTTTTTACCGGCTGCAGCGGCAATGCAAGGATTTTTTGCAGACGGTTGGCCTGACGATTCGACGCGGTCAGATCTGCGGTCAAGAATATCGCAAGCGCTACTTGATTGCGGCATTAAGCTGTCATTATGGCATTGACTGCGTGGATTTCGATTCAGCCAGTCAGCAGATCGTAAAAAATTTCGTCATTGCAGCCAACCCCGGCGTAAAACCGCTACTGGATAAGATGCCGCAAGCATTTGCCATGTTTGATCATCTAATCGCTTTGACCTGGCTGCGGCATGATCAGTCTTTGGAATTGCCAACCGATAATTTCTGGCGGGCGGTCTGTCAAGAAAAGGCGCATCAGCAACTGGAACGCATGGTTGATGAATATCTGCAGCCGCAATTGTCATTTGAACTGACGCCGCTTGATCATGACTATTTATACCTGGTCTATCTAACGGTTGCCAACGAGCTGTTTCGTGATGATGCCTGGAGCCTGCAGCGAGCAACGTTTCGCGAGATCCTGCAGCAGCTTCCTGAGATTCGACAGCTGACGGATGCTTTTGCCGCGCTATGGGGAGAGCCGCTGATCAAAACGGCAGCCTTTAAAGAAACGGTTAATGGATTCGGCCTGCACTTTATGGGCGGTCTGCAGAATCTGGTAATTGAACGCCAGCTGGACTATCAGACGGAAAACAAGTCGCAGAGATTGACCGATCAGCTGGTGAAAGTGATCGTTATGAGGTGGTGCCGGCAAAATCATTGGTCAGATCTGGTTGATGATAATCAGATCAAGTATTTTTCGCGACAGTTGCTGCCACTGATTGAAGAACAGCTTCCTGCCACGCCGTTATATATCTTTACCAAGTCGCGGGCTGATTATGAAGTAGTGGCTCAAATGGTGCGTCAAGAATTTGGCAATCGCCTTCAGATCAGCAGCTGCAGTTATTTTAGTGCCGAGCAGCTTAAGCAGATCAATCAAGTACCGCAAAGCATGATTTTGGCTGACCATGAATTTTGGGAGCTTTTGGCGGATGCCAATTCAAACAACCAGCGTTTTTTAATTACCTTGGATAATCCTTTTTTAGGAATCGAACGCTTGCGGACCAGGCTATATCGCCTGCGTACGACTGCTTATGCAGAAAACCTTACGGAGAAACTATCAATTTTGCATGCTCAAGAGGGTTAGATCTTGATAGGAGCAAAACGTTTTTAACCGCTATACTTTAATTGTCATTCAGGGGGGAACCCGAAGATGACTGCTGATTATGTCCGGGTACATTAGAAAAGCAAAGATAAATAGTTGATAATTTGTCAGATCAAGTATGCTGCATCACGAAAAATCGCTTAGTGCACGATGTTTTCGGCGGGACCCCATTCAACCGCTGATGCAGATGCTGACTCCATTAATAGCGATAGACGCATTAAATAATGTTAAGCTTCAATACGACAAATCATTGTTTGGTCAAGATAGTGTGCAGCTTGGCTGAGTAAGTGGTTGTCGTGCCAAATGATAAATCTAGATCATCAATGCGATGCCCATCCACTCCGCCATTGATGTTTCCAATTTCAGTAAAAATTGATTGCTTTGACCGCAGTTTATAGTGCAATTTACATCAAAGATTCCAATTAAATCATAATCGGCAGTTATGAATGACAATCGGCCATGCATCATGTTCAGATAGATGATGCAAAAAAAGGCTGTTGGAGAAATCCAACAGCCTTTTGTATTGCTTAATTGTCAATGCGCTTTAGTTTCAGCAGCGTACCAGTACTGGCATCTGCCAAGAATTCGTAGCTGACCAGCTGATCGTCTTCAAAGCGCCGGATGCCACCGCGATATACCAAAGTCCGCACGGCAAACTGACGATAAGGAATCGGCTGATGATCAATCCAGCTGCCCTCAATCGTGCCTTCACGTTTAAAATCATTGGTAATCATTTTTAAGATCGTGTTTGCGGAACGCCGTCGGTTGCCCACCAGCTTGCCGGCAAAGAAGCCCGCAATACCGGAAGCACCTAAGGTAAGCGGGATCATCCATGGGCTAAGTGAACCATTTGAATCATTCATTTCAATCGCTTCTTTCGTTTAGCCTATGCCATATTTTGACCCAAAGTAGATTGGATGTAACAATTTTAACACAAAGGCAGATCATTATGCATTGTCTTTCAACTTGTAGTAGACTATACTTACATAAAATAAGTAAAAGGATGGTGTTCTGTGATGGAAGCTTTGCCTAAAGTTAATGCTGAACAGCTGCAGGAATATTTGAAAGGGCAGGTCGTCTTGATGTTTACTGCTGACTGGTGCCCTGACTGCCAGTTTATCAAGCCTGCCATGCCAGAAGTCGAAAAGGATTTTGCCGATTTTAAGTTTTATGCCGTTGATCGTGATGAAAATCTGGATTTGGCAACCGAACTAAACGTCATGGGCATTCCAAGCTTTATTGCCTACCGTGATGGTCAAGAAATTGGCCGGTTCGTCAACAAGGACCGCAAGACCAAGCAGCAGGTCGAGGATTTCTTGAGTAATTTAAAATAAGCAAAAAATGGCGGCCGGCAAGTCGCCATTTTTTGATGGACTGGGGCCATGAGCACGGGTTGTGTGGTACAATTTAGTCTGGTTGTCAAAAGTTTTTGACGAAGCGAAAAAGAATTTTTAGCACCGTTGCAAAGCGATGCCAAGGGAAGGATTTTTGATGTTAATTTCAAGCTATAACCCAAATGAGATGGGTGATGTTTTGGTAGTCGTAACTGGTCAGGCCGCTGATCAAAACGTCAAGCAAAATCAAGGCGTAGTTCAGATCGTCAGTGCTCAGGATGGCAGTCTGCTGGGCTATAATTTTCTGAAAGCCAGTGAGGTATTGCCAGAACTCAAGGAGCAAAACGGTCAGGTCTTTTTGAGCGAGGATCAGGTCGAAAAGCTGAATGAAAAGATTCAAGCAGCTGGTTTTGATGAAAAATTAACGGCTGATGAAACGCCAAAGTTTGTTATCGGCTATGTTGAATCCATGACCAAGCATCCAAAATCGGATCATCTGCACATTACGCAAGTTGACTTGGGCGATCAGAAGGTTCAGATTGTCTGCGGCTCGCCTAATATTGCCGAACACGTTAAGGTCGTTGTTGCCAAGGTTGGCGCCATGATGCCAAGCGGCCAGATTATCTGGCCAGGTGCATTGGTTGGCGTGCCAAGTAACGGGATGATCTGTGCAGCTCGTGAACTGAACTTGAAAAATGCTCCGCAAAAGCCCGGCTGCTTGATTCTGCCTGATGATTTTGGTCAAGCTGGCGATGCTTTTGACTTTGCGCGCGGCAATCAGCTGTTTGCCTAGTTGGCGGCAAGGAAAGGAAAAACGGCATTATGGAAAAGAATTATTATTTTGTAGGCATCAAGGGAACCGGGATGGCTGCTTTGGCACGGGTGCTGCATGATCGCGGCTGCCATGTTGAAGGCTCAGATATTGAAAAAGAAACCTTTACGCAGGCACCATTGGAACAAGCCGGCATTCAGATTCACGATTTTGATCCAGCCAATATCAAGCCAGGGATGACGATCGTGCAAGGAAATGCCTTTAGCGATGACCAGCCAGAAATCGTACGGGCCAAAGAACTGGGCGACAAGGTTCAAAGCTATCCCGCCACGGTTGAAGAATTAGTTGAGCAGTATACCAGCATTGGCGTTGCCGGAGCCCATGGCAAGACCAGTACGACGGCGCTGCTTTCCCACGTCTTGAGCTCAGTTGCGCCAACGACCTATCTGATCGGAGACGGTGAAGGGGTTGGCACGCCTGACTCGCGGTTCTTTGTCTTTGAAGCCGATGAATACCGGGATCACTTCTTGGCCTATCATCCAGACTATGCCATCATGACCAATATTGACTTTGATCATCCCGATTTCTTTAAGGATATTGATGACGTGCGCGATTCGTTTGAAACGTATGGCAAACAGGTCAAAAAAGCCGTCTTTGCCTGGGGTGATGATGAAAATCTGCGCAAGCTGCAGCTGGATGTGCCAATCTATTACTACGGAACCAGTGAAAAAGATGACTTCCGCGCGGTTAATATTCAACGGACGCCACAAGGATCTACTTTTGAAGCCTGGTTTAAGGATGAGAAGCTGGGCGAGTTTGAAATCCATCTGTATGGTGAGCACAGCGTCTTGAACAGTCTGGCCGTAATTGCGGTTGCCTACATGGAAAAAGTTGACCTGACTGACATTGCTAACGGGCTGGCCAGCTTTTCTGGCGTTAAGCGGCGTTTTGCCGAAAGTCGGGTTGACGATATGACGCTGATCGATGACTATGCTCATCACCCAAGCGAAATCAAGGCGACGATTGATGCAGCGCGGCAAAAATATCCTGATAAACAAGTACTGGCCGTTTTCCAGCCGCATACCTACAGTCGACTGCAGGCTTATCTCAAAGAATTTGGTCAGTCTTTGAGCGCTGCCGACAAGACGTTTGTCACGCCAATCTTTGGCTCGATTCGTGAAAATGCCGGTCATGTCTCCAGCCAGGATCTGGAAGACTTGATTCCACAAAGCGAAGGCATTGACATGGACTCTATGGACAAGCTTTTAGCGTACCATGATGCCGTTGTTGTCTTTATGGGAGCCGGCGACATCGAAAAATATGAAGATAAGTATAAGAGTTTGTTAGCAAATGATTAAATAGCTTGTGGAAAATGGTGGCATTTGCTACCATTTTTTATATAAAAGACAATATTGGTCAAATTAGTTTGACTGTTTAATTCAATCGAAAGAAGGGGAGTTTATGTTCAACTCTACACCAGAGCCTGAGCAAAGAAGACGCGTCGTCAATGCAGCCGGCTTAAATGGCTTTTTGACCAAGATGTACGGCTTTGTCGGCCTGTCAGTGTTTGTCTCGGCCATTAGTTCGTTTTTGGTAATGACGACTTTTAGAACCGCCGTGTTTGGCTACTTTTCTCAGCACACGGGGATGATGTGGCTGCTGTTGCTGCTGCCAATTGCCCTGTCAATGGGGATCAGTGCTAGTGCCACGCGCAATCCAACTGGCAGCTTTATCATGCTGATGGTCCTGTCGATTATGTATGGGGTTGAGTTTGCGTTGCTGGCTGGTTTCTATACTGGCGCTGATATTACGGCTGCCTTTGTTTCGTCGGCAACGATCTTTGTGGTAATGGCACTGTATGGGACGGTTACCAAACGCTCGCTGGATCGCTTTGGGGCTCATGCTACGGCGGCCTTGATTGCTTTGATTCTGGCTTCTTTGATCAACATGTTCTTACACAGCCCAGCCATTACCTACATCTTTTCCTACATTGCCGTAATCATCTTCGTAATTTTGACGGCTTATGATGCACAAAAGATGAAAAACATCTACCTTAATTACCAAGACCAGGTTTCAGTTACTGGTCTGGCAATCATGGGGGCCTTGCAGCTGTACCTTGACTTTATCAACCTGTTTATTCAGCTGCTGCAGATTTTTGGCATGAGCGGTGATCGTCGCGATTAGCTAATTGAATAAAAATTTAGATTGGCTCTGCATCCTTAAATGGTGCGGAGCTTTATTTTTTATTGAAACAGATATGGTTCCTAAAAATGCCAGGGGTGGTGAAAGTCTGTTACAATCAAGAAAGAAAATAAAAGAACGAGGTAGTTTAAATGGCAGAAAAAATGTTGTTGATTGATGGCAATAGCATTGCATTTCGGGCTTTTTTTGCAATGCATAATCAAATCGACAAATTTACCAACCAAAACGGTCTTCATACCGCGGCAATCTATGGCTTTAAGCTGATGCTGGATCACGTGCTGACCAACTATCAGCCGGATAAGGCCCTGGTAGCGTTTGATGCTGGCAAGCAGACTTTTCGGACGGAAATGTATGCTGACTATAAAGGCGGTCGGGCCAAAACGCCAACTGAGCTGACTGAACAGCTGCCATATCTGCACGAGATGATGCATGCCTGTGGGATCAAGACCTATCAATTAGCTAACTATGAAGCCGACGACATTATCGGTACCCTGGCCAGACTCGGCGATCAGGCTGGTGATGAGACCCTGATCGTAACTGGCGACCGGGATCTGACACAGCTGGTAACTGATAACACGACGGTTGCCGTAACGATTAAAGGTGTGACGCAGACCGAAATGTACACGCCGGCTCATTTTCAAGAAAAATTTGGCGTGACGCCAACTCAGTTTATCGACATGAAGGCGCTGATGGGTGACAGTTCCGACAATTATCCAGGGGTCACGGGTATCGGCGAAAAAACCGCGCAGAAGCTGATTCAAGAATATGGCTCGCTGGATGGGCTTTACGAAAATATCGATCAGATGCGCAAGTCAAAGCGGAAAGAAAATCTGGTCAATGAAGAAAAAATTGCCCGTGAATGTAAGGATCTGGCCACGATACGCCGTGACGCTCCACTGACGATCGGTCTGGATGATTTGAAGTATCAAGGCGTGCAGACTGAAGAACTGATCAAGTTTTATCAAGAAATGAACTTTAAGTCGTTTCTAAGCAAGATGAACGTTGCGCCAAGTACTGAAGAAGCCACGGATGCAAAAGAAATCGCATATACTGAACTGACGGCTGATAATCTGGATCTTTTAGCGGATTTAGATCATCACGTAACCTTCCAGCTGGAAATGCCGAATGAAAATTATCATCTTTCAACGTTTGCCGGCTTTGTAATCGGGGATGGTCAAAAATGGCTCGTCAGTCGTGACGAAAGCCTGCTGCAGACCGCGCCAGTCAAAAAGATTTTAACCAGCGATCAATATACGAAAGACGTTTTTAATGCCAAAGCACAGATCGTCGGCCTCCATCGATTGGGAATTGACTTGAATTATGTGGCGTTTGATCTGCTGCTGGCTTCTTATCTGGTTGATCCAAGCGATAACAGCAATGATCTTGGCGAGCTGGCCCATGCCCATGACTATTATGACGTCAAAAGCGATGAAGAGGTTTATGGCAAGGGCGTCAAACGAGCAATTCCAACTGACGACCAGGTCTTCTTTACTCATTTAGCACAAAAAGCCCGGGCCATTCACGAGCTGCGCGCCCCAGTCTATGCCCAGCTTAAGGAACATGAGCAGATGCCGCTTTATGAAGATATCGAGCTGCCTTTAACCTATGTCTTGGCTAAAATGGAGATTGCTGGTATCAAGGTCAACGCACAGACGCTTAAAGAGATGGGCAGCAGGTTAAAGGAGCGCTTAGCCGAAATCGAGCAGGTTATCTATCAAGAAGCAGGTACGGAGTTTAACATTAACTCCACCAAACAGCTGGGCGAGATTTTGTTTGACAAGATGAAACTGCCGGTTATTAAAAAGACGCGTACTGGGTATTCCACGGCTGTTGCGGTTTTAGAAAAGCTGCAGGGTTATTCGCCGATTATTGGTCATATCTTGGAGTATCGGCAGATCGCCAAGCTGCAGTCGACTTATATCGAAGGACTGCTGAAAGTTATTCACAGCAGCGACCAAAAGATCCATACCCGCTATCTGCAGACGCTGACGGCAACCGGCCGCCTGTCTTCAGTTGATCCGAACCTGCAGAATATTCCGGTGCGCTTGGAAGAAGGTCGTCAGATTCGGCGGGCGTTCGTGCCAAGCGAGCCTGGCTGGAAGATTTTCTCTTCTGACTACTCACAGATTGAGCTGCGGGTCTTGGCTCATATTACCGGCGACAAGAACCTGCAGCAGGATTTTATTGATGGCAAGGATATTCACGAAAGTACGGCACGACGTATTTTCCATCTGCTGCCGGGCGAAGCGGTTACGCCTGATATGCGTCGTCATGCCAAAGCGGTCAATTTTGGGATCGTTTACGGCATCAGCGACTATGGCCTCTCACAAAGTATTCACGTTACGCGCAAGCAGGCCCATGAATTTATCGAAAGCTACTTTGAGGAATTTCCTGGCGTCAAGAAATACGTCACGGAAATCGTCAAATCGGCTCACGAAAAAGGCTATGTCGAAACGCTGACGCATCGGCGGCGCTATTTGGATGATATCCATTCCAAGAATTTTGCCAAGCGCTCATTTGCCGAACGAACTGCGATGAACACGCCAATTCAAGGCAGCGCGGCCGACATCATCAAGATTGCCATGATCGATATGGACAAGATGCTGCGGGCTCATAATCTTAAAGCACGGATGCTTTTACAGATTCATGACGAACTGGTCTTTGAGGCGCCGGCTGCTGAGATTCCGACTTTGGAAAAACTGGTGCCGCAGGTCATGGATTCGGCCTTCAAGCTGGACGTGCCGCTAAAGGTTGAAAGCAAGTATGGCGACACCTGGTACGATCTGAAAAAATAAATAAAGCTTTAGGCCGTGGCAGTCAAGGCTAGCCGCGGCTTTTGCTTTGGAATGCGTTTTGAGCAAAAAATTGGTTGAAAACTGAAAATCAACTATAATCGATAATGATTCTAAAAGAAACGAGGACGATCAAATGCCAGAGATGCCAGAAGTAGAGACCGTACGCCGAGGGTTGATGAATATTGCCGCGGGCCGTAAGATTCAAGGGATTGACGTTTACTATGGGAAAACGATTGAAAACGACATCGAGGAGTTTCGGCAAGCCTTGATTGGTCAGACGATTGAACGGATTGATCGGCGGGGCAAGTATTTGCTGTTTCGCTTTACCAATAATCTGACCATGGTTTCGCATTTGCGGATGGAAGGCAGCTATTATCGCCAGCTCAATGATGGTCCAATCGACAAGCATACGCATGTAGTTTTTCATTTTACGGATGGTACAGAGCTCTGCTATCGCGACACACGCAAGTTTGGCCGCATGCGCTTGGTTAAAACCGGCGAAGAGATGCAGGTCGGCGGCTTAAAGACTATGGGACCGGAACCAACCACCAAAGACTTTAAGGTTGACTATTTTAAACGAATCTTGAAAAAGAGCCGCAGCAAAATCAAGCCGTTTTTACTAAATCAGGATCACGTTGCCGGGCTGGGTAATATTTATTGCGACGAGGTTCTTTGGCAGAGCCGTATCAATCCCGAGCAGCCGGCTAATACGCTGACTGACGAGCAGATTCAGATTCTGCATGACAACATCATCAAAGAGATTGCCAAAGCGACTAAATACAAGGGGACGACCGTGCATACGTTTATGAATGCCTTTGGCGAAGCCGGTGCCTTTCAAAATCAACTGGAAGTTTATGGCCGTGGCGGTGAGAAATGCGAACGGTGCGGCCATAAACTGGTTAAGATCAAGGTAGCGCAGCGTGGCACGACTTTTTGTCCGCGTTGTCAGGCTTGGGCAGGTGATCAGAAATGACCAAGGTGATCGGTCTGACGGGCGGGATTGCAAGCGGTAAGTCAACCATCAGCAATATCTTTAAAGAAGTCGGTTGGCCGGTAATTGATGCCGATCAGACAGCTCGTCAAGTCGTCATGCCTGGCAGTCTTGGCCTAGCGCAGATCGTAAGCCGTTTTGGCAGCCAGGTGCTTCAGCCTGATGGCACGCTTGATCGTGCAACGCTGGGCAGCATGGTCTTTGATGATCCCCAAAACCTCAGCGATCTGGATCAAATCGAGCATCCCTTGATTATGGCTGCGATTGATAAACAGCTGGCCGGCTTTAAAAAACAAGGGCTGCCCGTGGTGGTTTTAGATGTGCCATTGCTGTTTGAAACCGGGATGGATCAAGAATGTGATCTGACCGTTTTAGCAGTCGTTGATCGCAAAACGCAGCTTGAGCGGTTGATGAAACGGGATCATTGCAGTAAAGACGCTGCTTTGAAAAGGATCAATGCTCAGATGCCTTTGGAAGAAAAAATGCGGCGTGCCGACGTGACGATCGACAATAACGGTTCACTTGCACAAACGCGTCTTCAAGTGGCAAAACTGGTTGAACGAGTAAGTCAGCAAAAATGATCGCAAGTGTGATAAGATAAATGCATAACCTATTGACAGGAGGAATTCGGTATGCAATGTCCACACTGCCATCATAACGGATCACGCGTGGTTGACAGTCGTCCCAGTGAAGATGGTACCTGTATTCGTCGCCGCCGCGAATGTGCAACCTGTGGCTTTCGCTTTACTACTTTTGAGCGCTATGAGGAAACGCCGCTGTTGGTAATCAAAAAAGATGGCACGCGGCAGGAATTCAATCGCCAAAAAGTCTTAAACGGGTTGGTCCGCTCGGCTGAAAAGCGTCCCGTCAGCATGGAAAAACTTACCAGCATCGCTAATGAGGTTGAAAGACGCGTCCGCTCACGTGGAGAAAATGAGGTTTCCAGTCAAGTGATCGGCGAATACGTTATGAATGCGCTCAAAGACGTTGATGAGATCTCCTACATTCGCTTTGCCAGCGTCTATCGGCAGTTTAAAGACGTCGACGCATTTATGAATGAGCTGGAGGCCATGATCAACCAGAATCATCAAAAGCATCAAGACTGATTAAGGAGGAGTCGTTATGGCTGAAGTGCAAGGGCGCTTGACGCCGCAAACCGGCTTTATCGTGGCCGCTGCGTCAGACTTTGTACGGTTTGACCAAGCGACTTTTATTGATTTTTACCAACCATTGCTAAGTCCCACCGCGCTGGGGCTTTTTTATGCTTTGCAAAGTCAGCTGGTCCCCGAACCAATGCTGGCCAAACGCCAGGCCCACAGCATCATGCTGGATCGTTTGAATCTGGGAGTTGCTCAATTTGCTGAGGCCCGCAATAGTTTAGAGGGCGTTGAAATGCTGCAGACCTTTTATCAGCAAGATGAGATCGGCGGCGTCTATGTCTATGTTCTGCAGCCCACAATGACGCCTGAAGAATTTATTAATGATGACCTTTTAAGCGTTCGGCTGCTCCAACAGATTGGCGAGCAGCGGTTTGACGAACTGGTCGCCCGCTCAAGACGCTATCAGTTCGATACCAGCCGTATGCATAATCTGACCCATGACTACTTTGAGGTTTTTCGACCGGATCGTGCGGCCTGGGATGCTGAACGGCCAATTTTAGACAATGCCAGAGCGACGGCGGTTCCTAAAAGCCAGGCAATCCAAAAATTACCGTCTAACAGCTTTGACTTTAACTTTCTGCTTGATCAGCTGAGAAATCGCGGCATTGATCTGCAAAGCGTTAAAGAACAGCGAAAACTGATCATCTCAGAAAGCGTCCTGTATAGTATTGATGAGAGCAGCATGGCCGGCCTGGTCTACGATGCGACGGATTTTAGAAGCGGTATTCTACAGCCCCAGACTCTAAAACGAGGCATTGCAGCCCATTATGCCGGCACGCTGCGCAGGTCAGACGATCCAGCCCCGACAATTCCGGCGGCAGCTGAAGATTTAACTGACCTGGGCGAGGTTGAGCGCAGCTTGATTCAAATGGCACGCCAGTACGCACCTTATGACTACCTGGCTGGAATCAAGCAGTCAAGCGGTTCTGGCTATGTCTCGCCAAATGAGCGCAACACCCTGACGCGTCTGGTTGAGCAGGGACAGCTGCCTGGCGAGGTTGTCAACATACTGATCTATCATATAATCGTCCAAAAAGAAAATACTACCTTAAAGGCCAGCCTGGCAGATGGGATCGCCAATGCCTGGATCAAGGCGGGAGTAAAGACGGCAGCTGACGCCATTCGTGAAATCAAGAATCATAAAAAGGACAATGATAGGCAGGTTTCATCAAAGCCCAAACGCCGCTATTACTCAACCGGCCGCAGCAATATCAACGAAGAACTGCCGGAATGGGCAAAACATCCAGAAAAAGTCGTGGATAAGAAGCCAACTGACGAACAAAAGGCAGAGTTTAGGAAAATGCTGGCTGAATTTAATAAAAGAAATACCGATTCGGATTCAAAAGTATAGTGATTGGAGGGATTGCCAATGCGTCCTATCATAGAAACCATTAACTCAATTATCGGCGGGCAAAGCGGCTCACCTCAGTATCAGGAACTGATTAAAAAGGCCTACCAGGATCCTGAGGTGCAGAGCTTTTTGCGTAAGCACCGCGCTGAATTGTCTGATGAGCAGATCAAGCGGGGCGGGTCAAAACTTTATGAGTTCTACCATGAAAAGATGCTGCTCCAAAATCATCAGACCAGCATTGCCCCAGGCTATACCCCCCAGCTGGTCGTCAGCGCCGGCCGAATCGACGTCGTCTATGTACCGACCGCTCAGCTTAGGGCACAGCAGCAGGCTGCCGAGCTAAGACAGCGCGTGACGACCGTGCGAATGCCTAAATTTATTCGCCAAGCGAATTTTAGTGATATTTATGATGGAAATGTTGACCGCATGAAAGCCACGCAGGCAGCAATGAGTTTTGTAGGGAGTTACCAACCAGGCCAGTTTCAACCCGGAATGTATCTTTCTGGAAACTTTGGGGTTGGCAAGACCTACCTGTTAGGCGCTACTGCCAATGCTTTGGCTGAACGCGGCATTATTTCAACTATGGTGCATTTTCCAAGCTTTGCCGTTGAGATGAAAGGCGCAATCAAGGATGGTACGGTTGATGAACGGCGGGATGCCATCAAAAAAGCACCGATTTTGATGCTGGACGATATTGGTGCCGATTCTATGTCGGCATGGGTTCGTGACGATGTCTTGGGCGTAATTTTGGAATACCGGATGCAAGAAGAGCTGCCAACGTTTTTCAGTTCCAACTTTACCATGCAGCAGCTGGAAGATCAGCATTTGGCCATTGATGCGCAAGGCGCGCGTGAACCTTTGAAAGCCAAGCGGATCATGCAGCGGATTCGCTTTTTATCGCGTGAGTACCATATTCAAGGCGAAAATATGCGAGCGGGTAATTAAATTGCTGCTTGACATTGTTAAAGTGGTTTAGTATATTAGTATTTGTTGAAAGAAAAAGCAGAAGCACCCGCTTCTCGCCTTGGTGACCAGAGTTGCCGGGCTGACGAGTTTAAATGACCGTTGGCATTCCTTTGTCAATGGAGTTTAGCGGGGTGCAGTATGCATTCCGCTTTTTTTGCTTGATCTTTCTGCTAGTAAAATTGGAGGTGTGTTGCCATAGCTCAAGGAATGATTGTCAATGACGGTATTCGTGCACGGGAAGTTCGTCTGATCGACCAAAATGGTGAACAACTGGGCATCAAGTCCAAACGTGAAGCTTTGCAGCTGGCTGAGGATGCCGGCCTTGATCTGGTGCTGGTTGCGCCCAAGGCCCGTCCTGCAGTCGCACGGATTATGGACTACGGGAAGTACCGTTTTGAGATGCAAAAGAAAGAACGGGAAGCCCGCAAGAATCAAAAGACGGTCACGGTTAAGGAAATCCGCCTGAGTCCTTCGATCGACACCAACGACTTCAACGTTAAGCTGAAGCGTGTACGGACGTTTATCGAAAAGGGCGACAAGGTGCGAGTTTCAATTCGTTTCCGTGGTCGGGCAATTACCCATAAGGATATCGGACGTGACATGATTGAAAAGATGGCCGAAGAAACTAAGGACATCGCAACGGTTGTGCAACGGCCAAAGATGGAAGGGCGCAGCATGTTCTTAACGCTGGCCCCTGCTGCTGATAAGGCAAAAAAATAATTATTAAGAAGGTAGGAAATAGTTATGCCAAAGATGAAGACTAATCGCGCTGCTGCTAAGCGTTTCAAGCGTACTGCCAAGGGTGGCTTCAAGAGTGCCCAAGCTTTCACCAGCCACCGTTTCCACGGTAAGACGAAGAAGCAACGTCGTCAACTGCGTGGCCTTTCCATGATGGACAAGTCCAACGTAAAACGTTACAAGAAGATGCTTCCTGCCAAGTAATCAGGGCATTTTACGATTAAATAATTTTTAAACAATCTAGGAGGATACCACTATGCGAGTTAAGGGTGGAACTGTTACGCGCGCACGTCGTAAGCGCATCATGAAGTTGGCTAAGGGTTACACTGGTTCCAAGCACCGTCTGTTCAAGACTGCCAAGGACCAAGTTATGAAGAGCGGTCTGTACGCATTCCGTGACCGCAAGGCTAACAAGCGCAACTTCCGTGAACTGTGGATTGCCCGGATTAACGCGGGTGCCCGTCAAAACGGTATCAGCTACAGCAAGCTGATGCATGGTTTGAAGCTGGCTAACATCGACATGAACCGTAAGATGCTGGCTGACTTGGCTGTTAACGACGCTGAAGCCTTTAAGGCCGTAGTTGACGAAGCTAAGAAGGCCCTCAACTAATTTGCGTTTAATACATTGATAAGGTTGGAGCAGTTAATGTTCTGACCTTATTTTTTTACCGCTGCCTTTGGATGGCACGTTAATTGAACCCTTACCGGTTAGTCGGTATAATTAAAATTAGAAATTTTTTACGAGGTGGAAAATGCTCGAAATGTTTAAACCGACTTGGATGGTTGAACGCGCTTATGAGATCTCACCAGCGGCTCTCAAGCGTCAAGGTATCCGAGCCGTTTTCAGTGATTTAGACAATACGTTGATTGCCTGGAACAATCCAAACGGGACGCCTGAACTGCGGATCTGGATGGAGGAACTGCATCAGGCAGGAATTCCATTGATCGTTGTCTCTAATAACAGTCGGGCGCGAATCGGCAAGGCGGTTCAAAAGCTGGATCTGCCATACGTTGCGCGGTCGCTTAAGCCGCTTAGTTTTGGCATTACAAGGGCACGTAAGAAGCTGGGCCTGGCAACGTCTGAGGTTGTTATGGTTGGCGATCAGCTGCTGACTGACGTGGCTGCTGCCAATCATGCTCATATTCGCAGTATCTTGGTTAAGCCGCTGATTGAAACCGATAAGTGGGTAACGCGGCCAAATCGTTTTATGGAAAAATTCGTTATGCAGGATTTGCAAAAACAGTATCCAGATATGGACTGGCAGGAGGAACTTAAATAGATGACAGAAATGCATGATGAAGAATTGCGCTGCATTGGCTGTGGCGCGATAATTCAGACAACGGATCCGGATGGCTTGGGATATACGCCCAATTCAGCACTGAAAAAAGGACTGGAAACAGGTGAGCTTTATTGTCAGCGCTGCTTTAGACTGCGTCATTACAATGAGATCGCGCCAGTCTCTTTGACTGATGATGATTTTTTACGCCTGTTAAACCATATTCGTGATGCACACGCCCTAATCGTTTATGTCGTGGATATCTTTGACTTTAATGGCAGTCTGATTCCGGGACTGCACCGCTTTGTGGGGAATGACAATCCGGTCTTGCTGGTTGGCAATAAAGAAGACGTACTGCCTCGTTCGCTGCGACGGCGCAAATTGACGGACTGGCTGCGACAACAGGCTAATCTGGCTGGTTTGCGGCCAATTGATACGCTGCTTGTCTCGGCCAAAAAGAACCATCAGATTGATCAGCTGCTGGCTGAGATTGAAAAGCATCGTGCCGATCGCGACGTCTATGTCGTTGGGGTAACCAACGTCGGCAAGTCGACCTTGATCAATGCCATCATCAAGCAGCAGACGGGAGTTCAAGACCTGATCACGACTTCGCGTTTTCCTGGCACGACGCTGGATAAGATTGAGATTCCGCTGGATGATGGTCATAAGCTGGTTGACACGCCAGGAATCATTCATCAAGAACAAATGGCGCATGTCTTATCGGCTAAGGACTTGAAAATCGTGGCCCCACAAAAGGAAATTAAGCCAAGGACCTTCCAGCTTAATGATTCACAGACGATCTTTTTAGGCGGCGTGGCACGTTTTGATTACATCAAGGGACCGCATGCCGGCATCGTAGCCTATTTTGAAAACAGTCTGCCGCTGCACCGAACCAAACTGGCCAATGCAGATGAATTTTATGAAAAACACTGTGGCGATTTACTGACGCCGCCAACCAGTGATGAAATGGCAGACTTTCCGCCACTTGAACGGCATGAGTTTGCCATTAAGGAAAAAAGTGATCTAGTCTTTGAAGGCTTGGGCTGGATCACGGTACCGGCTGGCACGACGGTAGCCGGCTGGGCGCCTAAAGGAGTCGATGTCTTGGTACGTCGCGCAATGATCTGATTTAATTACAGAAAGGAAAATAATCTATGAATCTTCGCGGAAAGCAGAAGCGTTTTTTGCGTGCACAGGCTAACCATCTCCAGCCATTGTTTGCAGTCGGCAAGAATGGTCTAACCCAGGCTTGGCTCGCGCAATTGGATGGTGCTTTGGACAAGCGTGAGCTGATCAAGGTCAGCATTTTGCAGAATGCCGATGAAACGACTGGCGATGTCAAAGAGTTCATCGAACAAAACAGTGATATCCAAGTCGTCCAAGAGATCGGCCGGGTGCTGGTTTTGTTTAAGGTATCAAGCAATCCCAAGCTGCGGGAACTCTCACAGCGTGTTGAACGCATCTAGAAACGAGGTGTGATTCTTGCAGCAGGCTAAAGCAACGATCGCGATCCCTAAGCCGCAAGTTCAGCGTACCAGCTTTCAGCATCGCAAGCGAATCGGCATTTATGGCGGTACCTTTAATCCTGTGCATAACGCTCATTTACTGGCAGCGGATCAAGTTGGCAAAACGCTCTTATTGAACAAGGTGCTTTTCATGCCTGATATGATTCCGCCGCATGTTGATCATAAAGAGGCCATTGATGCTGAAGACCGCGTCAATATGCTGCAGCTGGCAATTGAGGATAATCCTTTGTTTGGTATTGAAATGGCTGAAATTGAGCGAGGCGGCATCAGCTATACCTACGATACGATGAAATATCTGAAAGAAAAGCACCCCGATACCGATTATTACTTCATTATTGGTGGCGATATGGTGGACTATCTGCCAAAATGGCACGAGATCGATAAGTTGGTTAAATTGGTAAACTTTGTCGGTGTACGGCGTCCTGGAGCTCAAAATGACTCGCAGTATCCGGTGATCTGGGTTGATGTACCAGGCGTCGACTTCAGCTCAACCGATATTCGCGATCGGATCAAGCAGGGCCGTTCGATCCGCTATATGGTTCCCGATAAGGTTGCCGAATATATTAAGGAGCATCAGCTATATCATGAATGATGAATTGATTTATCAAGAGCATTTGATTCCAATGACGCGCCAAGAGCTGATTGAGCATCTGCGGGCCGCCTTGCGTGATAAGCGTTTTGAGCATGTGCTGCGTGTTGAGAAAACCGCAATTGAATTGGCAAAACAATATGGCGTTGATGTAGAAGCGGCCAGCATTGCCGGACTGTGTCATGATTATGCCAAGCAGCGTGCTGATGAGGACTTTATCAAGGTAATCAAAGCCAAGAAGCTGGATCCCGATTTATTAAACTATGGCAACGCGATCTGGCATGGTTTTGTCGGTGCTGAGATGGTTAAAGACGAACTGGGCGTGCATGATGAAGATATTTTGAACGCCATTCGCTTCCATACAACGGGGGCAGCCTATATGACCAAGCTGGCACAGATCATCTATATGGCAGATTATATTGAACCAGGTCGTGACTTTCCGGCCGTTAAAAAAGCACGCAAGCTTACCAGACAGGATCTGGGAGCTGGCGTTGCCTATCAGACCAAGCATACGCTGCTTTACCTGATCAAAAACAACGCCCCGATTCATCCACAGACTCTGGCAACCTTTAATGCATGGGTGCCGCAATATGGAAAGGAAATTGATTAATGGACAGCAAAGAATTACTAAAAATGGCCGTACAGGCAGCTGATGGTCGGCGTGCCGAAGACATTACGGCCTTAAAAGTCGATGCGATTACGCCAATGGCTGATTATTTCGTTATTATGACCGGAGGATCCAATCGTCAGGTCCAAGCCATTGCCAACGCGATTATCGAAGCCGCGCATGAAAACGGCGTCGATATCAAGAGCGTCGAAGGCAAGCAGGAGGCACAGTGGGTCTTGATTGATCTTGGCGATGTGGTTGTACACGTCTTTCGTGAAGAAACGCGTCATTACTATAATCTGGAAAAGCTTTGGTCCGACGCGCCACTGGTTGACTTGAGCGAATGGGTTAAAGAATAGTCATGATCTACGGAACGTTTGCCCAGCTGTACGATGAATTGTTTGAAAGCGATATGTATCAGCAATGGCGTGAATTTGTCGAGAGCCGGCTGCCAAAAAGCGCGCAGACGATTTTGGACGTTGCTGGGGGCGCGGGACGACTGGGCGTTTTATTGGCACAAGATGGCTATCAAGTCGTGGACTTTGACTTTTCAGAAGAGATGCTGAGTCTGGCCTTTAAGCATGCCCAAGAAGCGCAGGTACCAATGACGCTGGTACAAGGCGATATGCGCGATCTGAACGGCTTGGAACAGTATGATGCGATTACCTGTTTTGCCGACTCGCTTTGCTATCTGGATGATTTTAACGATGTCCAGGCAACGCTCAAACAGATGGCGGCGCATTTAAAAGATGATGGCTGGCTGCTGTTTGACGTCATTACGCCGTATCAGACCGATGAAATCTACCCTGGCTATATGTACAACTATGAAGATCCTGATGAGCAGCGGGCCTTTTTATGGCGCAGCTATGCCGATGATGACGTTGAGCATGGCGTGATCCATGAATTAACCTTTTTTAACCGCCTGCCCGATGATCACTACCAGCGGCTGCATGAAACGCATTTTGAGCGTGCCTATGAGTTAAAGGACTGGCGAGAGGCGCTTTTAAAGGCTGGCTTTAATCAGATTGAGGTTAAAGCTGATTTTGGCAGTCAAGCGATTGAGGAAAAAACAACGCGCTGGTTCTTTATTTGTCGAAAGCAGGTGGATTAATGCATGCCGTGGGGTTGGTAACCGAGTATAATCCTTTTCATAACGGTCATCGCTATCACCTAAGCCAAGCGCGGGAGCTAACCCATGCTGAGGTTGTCGTTGCCGTAATGAGTGGCAATTTTACGCAGCGCGGCGAACCAACGCTGCTTGACAAATGGCAGCGCGCACAGGCGGCACTGACCAACGGCGTCGACCTGGTCGTTGAACTGCCGATCTTTATGGCCGTACAGCCAGCCCATCGTTTTGCGGCCGGAGCCTTGGAACTGTTAGCAGCCTTAGGAGTTGATGATGTGGTCTTTGGCGCTGAACATCCAAAATGGGATTTTAAACAGCTGGTAGCTGCGGAGCAAAACTTTACGGCTAGTGGCTTTAGTCAGTACAACGCGACTTTTGCCACGCAGTTCAATGAACAGCTGAAAGATCAGACCGGTTTATCATTGACTGACCCTAACGATATCCTGTCATTTGGTTATTATAAGGCACAGATCAATGAACGACTGCCGCTGCGTCTACACCCGATTCAGCGACGTGGCAGTCAGTACCATGATGAGCGCATTGAGGGAAAGATTGCCAGTGCCAGTGCGATTCGGCAGGCCGTTTTAGAGCATGGCGATTTTAAGCAGGCAGTTCCCGTCCAGACGGCCCAGCAGCTGCAAAAGCTTCAGCAGGTGCCAAGCTGGGACGCAATGTATCCGATGCTGCGCAATCAGTTGATTCAAGCCCCCGTCGAGCAGCTGGCCCAGATCTATCAGATGGCAGAAGGGCTGGAATATCGCATGAAAGACGCAGCTCAGCGTAATCTGAGCTTTGCTGGCTTTATGAAGGCGGTCAAAACAAAGCGCTATACCTATGCGCATCTGTTAAGAGTCTATCTGTATACGATCCTGCAGCTTACCGAGTCGCAGGTGAGTGATCATCTTAAACGGCCCTATCTGCATGTTTTGGGCTTTAATGAACGCGGCAGAGACTATCTGCATTCGATTAAGAAGCAGGTTGAATTACCGCTTTTAACCAAGATTGATCAAAATCTGCGTGACGATCTGCTCAATCTTGACTATCGCGCAGGTAAGCTTTACCAGACTTTTACGCCGGTTGAGCAGGATTTAAAGCATGCGCCGGTGATTGTTAAGGGTGTCAAGGAATAAACATTGACAAGCAAACTTGGGACTAGTATAATAACGCTTGTTGCATTAGGAGGTTAGTACCGTGAAATGGACGTTGGCTGAACTTCATCGCTATCATGATGAGCCGCTGCATATTCAAAGTACTTTTGATCTAAACGCATCACTGACAGAACGGTTCCCTAATCAAGTCCTTAACTGTCAGCCTGTTGAGGTTGACGGCTACGTGGTCTATGATCAGGGTGATGCTACTTTAAGCGTCAACGTTAAGACAACGCTGACCGTACCATCCAGCCGTTCGCTGAAACCGGTCGAATTGCCATTGGATTTTGCTTTTGCCGAAACCTATGTCAATGATGAGACGCATGCTGGTCGCTATGAAGACGATGACTTGGTTTTCGTCTTGCCTGATCCGCATGATACGATTGATTTTGACAATGTTTTGGCGGAAAATATCATTGAGCAGATTCCAATGCAGGTATTGTCCGAAGATGAAAAAAACAGCTCGCAGATGCCAAATGGCAAGGGCTGGGAAGTCATTGCCGAGGACAATATCAATCAGGCACCGGATAAGGAACATGTTGATCCACGTTTCGCTAAGCTAAAAAACTTATTTCCTGATCAGGATAACCAAAATTAGCGAACGGTTAAAAACCACTAGTGGATAGATTATTTGAAGGAGGTGTCACACATGGCTGTACCAGCACGGAAGACATCCAAGACGCGTAAGCGCAATCGTCGTGGTCACATCAAGCTGACTGTGCCTGGCTTGGCTCCATGTCCAAACTGTGGTGAACTGCGCAAGTCACACATGGTTTGCCCAAGCTGTGGTTACTACAACGGCAAGCAAGCTGTTGAAAACAACTAATCACGTCGATTTTATTCGATTAAAGACCTTTCTCGAGGCGCCGGACCTGGGAAGGTCTTTTTTTATGTAAAGATTGTTAAAGATTGAAAAAATTTTAATTTTAACACAGTTTAATTAATCTCAAAGGTAGGGTAGATTAATTTTGTGTGATAAAATTGGTGTGGTTATTATGTGGGAGTAAGACCCACCAATTTAAACGAGGAGCGTTTTAATATGAGTCGGATTTTAATTATTGAAGATGAAGAAAACCTGGCACGATTCGTAGAACTAGAATTAAAGCATGAAGGATATGAAACCGATGTCGAGCTGGATGGCCGCGCCGGACTGGATGCTGCCTTAAATCAAGACTTTGACGTAATTCTGCTTGATTTGATGCTGCCAGAACTGAACGGGATTGAAGTTGCCCGTCGCGTGCGGGAAGTCAAGGACACGCCAATTATCATCATGACAGCGCGCGATTCGGTTATTGACCGGGTTTCTGGCCTGGATCATGGTGCCGATGACTATATCGTCAAGCCATTTGCCATCGAAGAGCTGCTGGCCCGCGTACGGGCACTGCTTCGTCGCATCAGCATTGAAGGCGGTAATGCCAAGAGTCATCAGACAACGGTTACGTATAAAGACCTGACGATTGAAAAGGAAAACCGCGTCGTTCGTCGTGGCGATGAGATCATCAACCTGACCAAGCGTGAATATGAACTGCTTTTAATCCTGATGGAAAACATCAATGTCGTCATGTCGCGTAAGGAACTGCTCAGCAAGGTCTGGGGATATGACTCCAAGGTTGAGACCAACGTTGTGGATGTCTATATCCGTTATCTGCGTAATAAAATCGACCGCCCTGGCGAAAAGAGCTACATTCAAACCGTGCGGGGTACTGGCTACGTAATTCGTTCCTAGTCGATAAAGAAGGGTCTTTATGAGCGAAAAGCAATCAAAATCATCTCGCTTCGTTTCGCTCAAGGTAAAGTGGGCCATTGGCACGGCCATCGGATCTTTAATCATTTCAATGATCGTGGTGATTTCGCTGTTCAGTGCCTTCACGCAAAACCTACTACAGCAAGAACGCAGCGAGCTTAATCATAATATGTCCGTCGTGGTGCGTCAGCTGGGGAATGCTGGCGAAAGTTCTCTGACCAAGAGTAAGGTGCGGTCGATTTTTGAGCATGAGACCAATCTCAGCAGCACGACCGAATTTTATCGTCAGCCTTTGGTCCAGGGCTTAAGCAATTCACGAGTGACGGTTACCGTGATGAACAGTAATGGGAAAAAGATTTTCCAAACTGCCAAGGCCACGCTGCCGCTTAAAACGTCCAAACAAGCTAAAACTGAAATGATCAAAGGCGGCCATCATCAAATCATGGTTGGCCGACAGCCGATCCTATCGCATGACGGCACGATCATTGGCTATGTTCAGGTCGAAAATGATCTCAAGCAGTACTATCAAGTCTTTAAACGCTTGATCTTGATTTCGGCGCTGGCCCTTTGTCTGGTCGTGATTGCCAGCGGCCTGCTGGGCTATTTCCTGTCTTATTACTGGCTGAGTCCATTAAACGATATTCATGATACCTTGACGGTGGTACGAGATGATCCAACCAGCGATGCGCGCGTGCCAAAAGACGTTACTGAATTAAATGACGAGCTGGGCGAATTATCGCGCATGTTTAATCAAATGCTTGATCAGACTCAGCGCTATATTGATCAGCAGACGCAATTTGTCAGTGACGTTTCACACGAGCTCAGAACGCCGGTTGCCATTATTCAAGGACACATGGAAATGCTGCAGCGCTGGGGTAAGGATGATCCCCAGGTCTTGGATGAGTCAATTGCCGCTGCCTTAAAAGAAACGACACGGATGAACAGTCTGATCAAAGAAATGCTTGATCTGACCCGTGCCGAACAAGTTGACGTTAAGTTTCACGATGCCGTCACTGAGGTTAAAGACGTGGTTGAACAGGTCTTTAACAATTTCAAGATGCTGTACCCTGACTACGTTTTCCGTTTTGATGACGATCTGCATGAAGACGTTCCAGTACACATCTATCGTGATCATCTTGAACAGATTCTGATCATCTTGTTTGACAATGCCGTGAAATATTCTAAGGATCGCAAGGAAGTTCATCTCTCCTTATCGCGCAACCTGAATTCCGTTGAAGTCGGCGTCCAGGACTTTGGCGAGGGGATTCCGCAAGAAGACGTGCTGCATGTCTTTGACCGCTTCTATCGTGTTGATAAGGCTCGCAGCCGCAAAAAAGGCGGCAACGGTCTCGGACTGGCAATTGCCAAGCGGCTGGTAGAAGGCTATCATGGTCATATTGCCGTTGAAAGTACGGTCGGCTCTGGATCACTGTTTCGGATTACTTTACCGATCGTGAAGGAAAAACCGGTTGAAAAAGACAAATAAGCGCAGTATTTAGCTGACGTAAATAAAAACCTCGTTTCAAATGCTGAAGCGAGGTTTTTATATTTAGGCTGATTTAGTCAGATTTGCTTTTCTCTGGGCGTCTTCCATCAGTTTGAGCCGGTGATCCTGCTGATGAACCAGGAAAAAGCCAACCAGCGTGATCAAAAGCTCCGTTACTGGTACGGCAGCCCAAACGCCATTAATGCCGAACAGCCACCCCATTAGGATGATGGCCGGCAGCAAGACAACGTAGCCTCTTAAAAGCGATAGTGAAAACGAAAGCGTGGCACAGTTAATGGCGGTCAGGAAAATAATCATTAACAGATTGATCGCTGAAAATAAAGTGCTGGTAAAGTAGATCGGCATTCCCGCCATGGCATAGCGAGTCAGCTGCAGAGAATGATCATGATTGAACAGCGTAATGATCGGATGACGGAACGCAACCAGGGCGACAAATGCCAAAACTGCAATTGCTGCCGTAATCTTTATACCATGTCTTAAAGCCAACCGGACGTTGCGAAAATGCCGCGTCCCATATTCGCGACTGGCCAGCGGCTGAACCCCTAAAGCGACCCCATTAGCGATTGCAACGGTGACGATGGCAATGTTTGAGATCACGCCATAAGCTGCCACGGCGTAGTTGCCGCTGAGCTTTAGCAAAACCATGTTGAAGACATAGATTGAAACGCCGGTGCTCAATTCGTTTAAGCATGCTGAAACGCCAAGCTTGGCAGCCGTTTTAAGCGTTTTAAGTCTTGGCCAGACCCAGTGCCATTCCAGCTGCCGATATGGAAAACGCTTATGAAAAGAAAGCACGATCAGACTGGTTGCTGGCGAAACGACTGCTGCCAAGGCGGCCCCCTCAATCTGAAGATGCAGGCCAAAAATAAAGAACCAGTCAAAGATGATAACGACAAAACTTTCAATCAGAGCAGCACGCATGGTTAAACCAGGGTGATTGTCATTGCGGATGAAATTAACGGAAATGTAGTTGGCCATAGTAACCGGCGCGTCAATCGACATCAGCCGCAGATACTTGATTGCCATGCCCATGGTCTGATCATTGGCCCCCAGAATCGTTGCCAGCGGCCGTGTAAACAGATTGATTAAAATGATGACTGCGGTCCCCAGCAAAACGGCAAAAATAACCAGTTCACTGTAAAGCGTCTTAACGCGTTCCGGATGGTCAATCTTGTTCAATGAAAAATAGGCAGCGCCGCCCACGCCTAAAAGCAGGCCGGTACAGCTGAAAAGACTATAGATGGGCAGCGCCAGATTCAAGACGGTCAAGCCCATTGCTCCGGCAGCCATTGAGATAAAAAGCGTATCAATCAGAATATAGATTGAAAGGCCGACCGAAGCGGTAACGTTGCGGACGATGTAGTTGTTTAACTCGCCGATGATCGATTCATGATGTTTCAATTTTCACCACCCCTTTGCTTTCGGATCGCTGATTAGACAAACCTTGCTCATATTATAAAATAAAAACCAGGCAGCGTAATGGTTAAGCTGCATCAGATCAAAAAGAAAAAGCCGATTCGTCTCAAAAAAGAATCGTTGAGATAAATCGGCTCTAATGATTCAGATGATAATGCCATTGCAATGATCGAGCTCATGCTGGACGGCCTCGGCAGCAAAACCAGTTAATGAAAGCGACTGTTTTTGCCAGTTAAGATCAAAATATTCAACGACGATCTGCTGGTAGCGAGTTGCTGGGCGCTGACCATCAAGACTGAGGCAGCCTTCCTTGGTCTGGTAAGGCTCTTTTTTGCTCGTCAGTTTTGGATTCAGCATGGCTACGCTGACTGGGCCCAAAGATACGGCAATTACCGCAACCGGCGCGCCGATCATATTGGCTGCCATCCCAACACAATCCGCGGAATTGGCCGCGAGCGTCTCTAAAAGGTCTTTAGCTAAAGGGATGTCTTGTTTGGTGGCAGGGCGAGCTTTTTGGGCTAGAATCTGCAGGTTGCGACAGATTGGCTTGATCATAATTACGAGCTTCCTTTCTAATGATTTAGGCCTGGATTTATAAAAAGCACCGGGTCATGATCAGACCGCGATGCTTTAGGATCAATTACTTGGATGAATGATGGTGCTGCTTACCGGCATTGCGACGCCGATTCTTATTGGCAGCCGGCTTGGTTTTGGCCGGGGACTTTTTGAGCTGTTCGATCGTATCAGTCGTCGGCTTGGTGGCAGCTGGCTGGGCTGGAATCGGGTCTGGCATCTTAACTGGGTGATCCTTCATTTCTTGTTTGATGTTTTCACGCAGCTTTGGTCGCCAGGCATTTACCAGCCAGGTCTGCAGAATGGCAAACAGGGCGCTGACCACAAAATACAGTCCCAATCCGGCAGAAGAAGACCAGGCAATAAACAGGATCATAACGGGGCTCATCAGCATCGCGGCGCCCATCTGTTTGCGCTGTTCTTTAGGTACGCCGATCATGGAAAGCCACCCCTGGACCATGTAGGCCAAAAACGCCAGAATTGCCAAAATTGCGCTTGGCTTCCCTAAAGGCATTCCCATGAACGTAGCATGGTAAAGATCTGGCGAGTAGCGGATGGCTGCATACAGGGCAGCAAAGATTGGCAGCTGAATCAGCAATGGCAGGCAGCCGATTCCGCCAGTCATCGAGATGTTGTTGTCACGATAGAGCTGCATCATCTGTTGGCTGACCGCGGCTTGTTCCTGTGGCGTCTTGGCGTCTTTTTGCCGCTGCTGCAGCTCACGCAGTTGCGGCTGCACCATTGCCATTTTTTCCTGCATCAGTGTTGATTTTTTCATTTGGCTCATCATGACCGGCAAAAGAATCAAGCGGACGATCACAACGATTACGACGATTGCCCAGCCATAGTTGTTTCCCATGTGCTGAGCCAACCAAGTCATCAGGTGCTGCATGGGTTTGGCCATGTAGTTGTAGACCCAGCCGATTGGATGTCCATGCTTGTCGGTACGTACGCAGCCGCTTAAGATCAGCAGCATGGCGCCTAAAAGCGTGGCCACGGTGAGACGTTTTTTCTTCATTTTAAATAGCTCATTCCTTTGACTTCAATAAATTTAACATTTTGTATCTTACCTTAAAAAGGGCTTAAAATCTAGCAACTTCAACAAGATCACTGCATTTTAAAGTCCTGCCAGTCGCTTTTAATGGCGCGTGGCTCGATTCGCATGCCGGCAACTTTGGCATATGGATTGGGACCAGCCTGAACTTCTTTGACAAACATCTTGACTGCTTTGGCCGGACCTTGGACATCGATCGTCACGCTGCCGTCCCATTCATTTTTGACTTGGCCGACCAGACCGTATTGTAAAGCCAGTTCGTGAGTAGACCAGCGGAAACCAACGCCTTGGACGCGGCCAGTGACGACAATATGATAATTAAGCATAAAAACCCCTCCCATAAGCGGTTGACGATTATCAAGGATCATTAGGATAATGGTATAATTAAGTTAACGATAAACTGAGGTGAAAAATTAGACTATGGAAGAATTAACTTCAATTCACAATCAACGCGTCAAAAACTGGAAAAAACTGCAGACGCGCAAGTACCGTCGGCAAACCGGCCAATACATGCTGGATGGCTGGCATCTGGTTCAAGAAGCCATTCAAAGCGGACTGACGATTCATGAGCTGATCGGCACAAAGGCAGCACTGGCTGAACATAGTGATATTGTATCACGGGTCAACGCGGTCTATCAGGTCACGCCTGAAATCATGCGTCATATTACAGAGACGATTACGCCCCAAGGGATCGTGGCAATTGTTGACATGCCGAATCTCAAGCGCAAGCCAGCTTTACCGTTAAAGGGGGCCTGGCTGCTGCTGGATCGGGTGCAGGACCCAGGCAACGTAGGAACGATGGTCAGAACTGCCGACGCGGCTGGTTTTGCGGGAGTAGTTGCTGGCGATCGGACCGCTGACTTATGCAGCCCGAAAGTCGTCCGTTCCATGCAGGGCAGCCAGTTCCACCTGCAGCTGTTTGAAGGCGATCTAAACAAGTGGATTGCCGATTTTAAACAGCAGCAGTCGCCAGTCTATGGCACGCAGCTTAATCCAGCCGCCAAGAATTTCCGTGCTGTGCATCCTGGGACTGATTTTGCCTTGATTATGGGCAATGAGGGTCAAGGAATGAGCGGTGAGCTTTTAAAGCAGACGACGGATAATCTGTATATTCCAATGCGTGGTCAGGCAGAGTCACTCAACGTCGCAGTTTCAGCCGGCATCTTAATGTTTCAGCTGAATGCCCAAAACTAAATCCTCAGTTGTCGTCAATTCTGCTGAGTTGCTTACTATTAATACTTACATTTTATAAGAGCTTATTAATTTATTTTTGATGGCAAATCATGTATGATATTGACAAATAAAGGAAGGGGCCAGTTACTATGAAAACCGAAAACGAATGGCGTCAAGACCCAGAATATGTATCCTTGGTCAAAGATCTGCTGGAACAGCCGGCCGTTAAAAGGCTTGCGCACTATAAGCAGCATCATCATTCTAATCGCCTGCAGCATTCGATTGCCGTTTCTTTCGACAGCTACAAGCTGGCAAAGAAAATACATCTGGACTACAAGAGTACTGCTCGCGCCGGACTCTTGCATGATCTGTTTTATTATGACTGGCGAACTACCAAATTCAATCTGGGATCGCATGCCTTTATTCATCCACGGGTTGCTTTGCGCAATGCCGAAAAGATTACGCATCTGAACAAAAAAGAGCGTGATATTATCTTAAAGCACATGTTTGGTGCGACCATGGCCGTGCCACGCTACATGGAAAGCTTAATCGTGTCAATGGTGGACAACTACGAAGCTGAGCATGAGTTTTTCGGTCCACTGCGCAAAAAACTTGAACAGCAAAAAAAGGTTGTGGATTGGCATGCGACTCCTTCCAAAAACAGTAAAAAGATTTAGTTTTGAAGAGGGGAAGATTACATGGATCAAGTAAAGGTCAAACAGGATGATTTTACGCTGTGTCCAAAGTTCACTGAAACGTTTGCCATGCTGGGCAAAAAATGGAATGGACTGATCATTGAAGTCTTGCTGCATGAACATACACAGCGTTTCAAGGATCTGGCCGCGCACGTTGATAAATGCAGCGATCGGGTGCTTTGCGAGCGTTTAAAGGAGCTGGAAGAAGACGGGATTGTTTCACGCAATACCTATCCTGGCGAGAGTCGGGTCGATTATTCGCTGACTGAACGAGGTCGTGATCTGGCGCCAGTTATGGAGGCTGTGCACGAATGGAGCAATCAGTGGTGCGGCAAAGGCTAAAATTAGGACTTGACCGCGTTGCTATGATTGCCTAAAATAGCCTTATATTTAACTAAAACGACTTTGATGGAAATTAGTAGCTGAACCGACGGCACCTAGGGAGAAATGATCATCGACTGCAAGTCATTTCTGCTTTCATCAGTGAATTTCACTTCCGGAGTTGGTACCTTGTATCCCGGTTGACGACCGTTATCAAGTCATTTGAGCGTATGACATTGTCATAAACCAGGGTGGTACCGCGAACAACTCGTCCCTCGATTCGTCGAAGGACGAGTTTTTTTGTGGCCACGCTAAGGAGGAAAATTGATGGGTTTAAGAGAAAAACTTGAAGAATTACGTCAACAAGGTCTCAATGAAATTGCAAACAGTGATGACCTAAAGAACGTTAACGATATCCGGGTCAAGCTGTTGGGTAAAAAAGGGCCAATCACCAACGTTTTACGCGGTATGCGTGATCTGAGCGCTGAAGAACGGCCAAAAGTCGGTAAGTTTGCCAATGAGGTTCGCGATGAGCTGCAGCAGGCTTTAGAAGACAAAAAGTCCAGTCTGGAACAGGCTTTGATGAATGCTAAGCTGCAAAGTGAGTCAATTGACGTGACCTTGCCGGGAACCCCGGTTGCACAAGGCCAGCCGCACGTGATTCAGCAGATCATTGATCAACTGGTTGATCTGTTCATCGGGATGGGTTATGAAGTCGCAGTCGGCGATGAAGTTGAACAAGAAGAATACAACTTTGAAAAGCTGAACCTGCCCAAGGATCACCCGGCCCGCGACATGCAGGATACCTTCTACATCACGCCATCAGTTCTGATGCGGACGCAGACTTCGCCAATGCAGGCGCGGATGATGGAAACACACGACTTTTCTAAGGGACCACTGAAGATGATCTCGCCAGGCAAGGTCTACCGGCGCGATACTGATGATGCCACGCATAGTCATCAGTTCCACCAAGTAGAAGGACTGGTTGTCGGTGAGCACGTGACGATGGCTGACTTGAAAGGGACGCTGGAAGTAGTTGCCCAAAACCTGTTTGGTGATCAGCTGAAGGTTCGCTTGCGACCAAGCTACTTCCCATTTACTGAGCCAAGCGTTGAAGCCGACGTTACCTGCTTCAACTGCCTGGGCAAGGGCTGTGCAATCTGTAAAGGCAATGGCTGGATTGAAGTCTTGGGTGCCGGGATGGTTCATCCAAACGTCTTGAAGATGTCAGGCGTTGATCCTGACGTCTATGGCGGCTTTGCCTTTGGACTGGGGCCGGACCGTTTTGCCATGATTAAATACGGTGTTGAAGACATTCGTGATTTCTACCAAAACGACATGCGCTTCTTGACGCAATTTGATCAGAAAGGATAATTTCAATGAAAGTTTCATACCAATGGTTAAATGAATATCTGCCGCTTGAAAAGAACCAGATTGAACCCAACGCGCTGGCTGAAAAACTGGCTCTGACCTCAGTTGACATTAATGAGGTCTACTCGCCAAGCGATGGCCTGAGCAATATCGTCGTAGGTCAGATCGAATCGGTCAAGCCACATCCAGACTCTGATCACCTCAATTTGTGCCAAGTCAAGATCAGCGAAGGAGCGGTCGTTCAGATTGTCTGTGGCGCACCTAATGTCAGTCAGGCAGCCGGTAAGAAGGTCATTGTTGCCTTAGCTGGTGCCAAGCTTAAAGATGGCACCAAGATCAAGCGCGGCAAGATTCGCGGCGAAGAATCAAACGGCATGCTTTGTGCGCTGCAGGAAATCGGCTTTAGTGACAAGATTGCACCAAAGGCTTATGAAGAAGGCATCTGGTTCTTGCCAGACGATGCCAAGGTGGGCGATGCCGTCTTTGGCTATCTGGGAATGGATGACACGATCATTGATACCGATCTGACGCCTAACCGGGGCGACATGCTGAGTATGTACGGTAACGTCAACGATCTGAGTGCGATTTATGATCTGCCGAATAATTTCGTTTCACATGATGTTAAGGAAAACGGTACGCAAAAAGCTGCTGATCTGCTGAAGATTACGATCCCTGATCCACAGATTGCACCAGCCTACAAAGCCCGGGTCATCAAGAACGTTAAGCTGGGTGAGAGTCCAATGTGGCTGCAGATTCGCCTGTGGAATGCGGGCATTCGGCCAATCAACAATGTCGTGGACGTTACCAACTATATCCTGCTCAAGTATGGTCAGCCAATGCACAGCTATGACTATGATCGGCTGCCAGCTCATGAGCTCAGCGTTCGTCATGCGCATGAGGGTGAAAAGTTTGTAACGCTTGATGAGGCCGAACAAACGCTGCAAAAAGAAGATATTGTGGTAACCTCAAACGACGAGCCAGTCTGCCTGGCCGGAACGATGGGGGGACTGAATACGGCAGTCAGCGATCAGACGCAAAACGTGGTCTTAGAAGCGGCGATCTTTGACTCGGTCATGGTTCGCAAGCAGGCTCGACGCTTGGATCTGCACAGCGAAAGCTCAATGCGGTTTGAACGGGGCATTAACCCTGAAACGATTGAAACGGCCTTGAATGAAGCAGCTTACTGGCTGCAGCAGCTGGCTGGCGGTGAGGTTGAACAGGGAATCGTTACTGGCAGTGAGACGCCAATTAAGTCAACGCCAATCACGATGTCTTTGACTAAGATCAATGCCGTGCTGGGGACGGACCTGAAACTGGCTCAGGTTGAAAACATCTTTGATCGCCTAAAGTTTGCCTACACGCAATCGGATGCCGATACGCTGGTTGTAAGCGTACCGGCACGGCGCTGGGATATCAGCATTGCAGCCGATCTGAACGAAGAAATCGCTCGTCTGTACGGCTACAACAATATTCCTTCAACCTTGCCAACCATGACGCGGACGCTGGGTGGATTAAACGAGCGCCAAAAGTTCTTGAAGGCAACGCGTGAATCATTACAGAGCATGGGATTGAACCAAGCAATCAGCTACTCATTGATGAACGAAGAACAGGCTCAGCAGTTTACGATTGAACCAGCCGTTAAGCCAATGCAGCTTGACTACCCAATGAGCTCTGATCATACAACGGCTCGCGAAAGCATCATCAGTGGCCTTTTGGTTGACGTAGCCTACAATACCACGCGTCAAGTAGAAGATATCGCTCTTTATGAACAAGGTCGCGTCTTCATTCCTAAAGGCGGTGAGCGTCCTGAAGAACAAGAACATGTTGCGGGGGCCATGGCAGGCAGTCTGTTGGCTGACAGCTGGAATCTAAAGCGGCGTCCGGTTGACTTTTATCAGATCAAGGGAATCGTCGAACGTTACCTGCACAACATGGCGATTGCCGGCACGATTGAATATGTGGCTGACAGCACTCGTCCTGAGATGCACCCAGGGCGGACGGCCAATATTTTGTTAAACGGTAAACTGATCGGCTTTGTTGGTCAGGTTCACCCCCAAATGGCCAAGGATTTGAAGATTCCAGCAACCTATGTCTTTGAACTGAACGTCGAAGCACTGCTGGCTGCCGACAAGCTGCCAAAACAGTACTGTCATATCAGCAAATACCCAGCTGTAACGCGTGATATTGCGCTGCTGATCGATGAAGACGTGACGAATGAAGAAATCGTTGATCTGATCTACCAAAAAGGCGGTCAATACCTCAAAGACGTCCAACTATTTGACGTCTACACGGGAGCCAAGCTGCCAAGCGGTAAGAAGTCGCTGGCCTACACGCTGACTTATCAAGCAGATGATACCACGCTGACAGAAGACCAGGTCAATGAAGCCTTTGCCAGAGTTGAAAAACATCTGCAAAACGTTTTGAATGCAGAAATTCGTTAATTGCAGTCACTGATTAGGGGACGTCTAAAAAGGCGGTCCCTTTTTGCTATTTTGTTTGAGGAACTTAAAATGCCCCATTTTACCAAACAACAGATTCGGCGCCAAAACATCGTGACCCTGCTTGTAATTGTCATTTTGATCGTTAGTGGCCTAATTGCACATGGCTGGTTTAATCATGAGCTGCTGCCGGTAGATGCCGATGACCAGACCAGACGCGTGGTTGTGATTCCTAAAGGTACGACCGATAAACAGGCCGGTACGCTGCTTAAAAAACAGAAACTGGTTCGCAATGCCTATGTATTCGACTATTATCTGCAGACGCACAAGACGCAGGGCATTAAGGCAGGGCGCTTTTATTTGAAACGAAGCCAGTCAACGCCTCAGATTGTTGAAAAACTGCAGCAAAAACCCACGGCAGCGACAAATCCTGCTGAATAAACTTGTCGCTGCTATCTGGCTGCGCTATACTAAGTTTCGTATTGATAAATAAAGGAGAATTTTAGCGTGAACAATGATGACAAACGTCCAATCATTATTGGCGTAACGGGTGGCTCCGGTAGTGGCAAGACCACGGTTAGCCGAGCCATCTACAATCAGCTGCATGGACAATCCATCCAGATTATTACTCAAGATACCTATTACAATGATCAGGCTGACATGACGATGGAACAGCGTAAGGCCGTCAACTATGATCATCCCCTGGCTTTTGATACGGATCTTTTGGTCGAGCAGCTGGATCAACTGCGGCACAATCAAGCCGTTGAAATGCCGGTCTATGACTACAAAGCCTACACGCGGGCTAAGGAGACTGTGCATGTTGAACCACAAGACGTAATTATCCTGGAAGGCATTTTGATCCTGGATGATGAACGGCTCCGTGATCTGATGGATATCAAGGTGTATGTTGATACTGACGACGATATTCGTATCATCCGCCGTATTCAGCGTGATATGGAAGAGCGCGGGCGTTCTTTGGACTCGATTATTGGTCAGTATCTGGCAACGGTTAAGCCGATGTATCACCAATTTATCGAACCAACCAAGCGCTATGCTGATCTGATCGTGCCAGAAGGTGGTGAGAACCAGGTCGCAATCGATCTTTTATCGACCAAGGTTCGCGATATTCTGGTTAAGCGCGGTCATACTGAACTAAAGTAAGCATAATGATGGTTTACAATTAATGTTGAGCATGTTAACGTTGCAAAAGACGAAATTCAAAAAAGAAATCTAGGAAAATTTAAAGGAGTTGTTGAAATGGCTGAAGAAAAAAGCTACCCAATGACGGCTGAAGGTAAGCAGAAACTGGAAGAAGAACTGGAAAACCTGCGCTTGGTACGGCGTCCAGAAGTAATCAAGCGAATCAAGATTGCCCGCAGCTATGGTGACCTTTCGGAAAACTCTGAATACGAATCTGCCAAAGATGAACAGTCATTCGTTGAAAGCCGGATCTCACAGATCGAACACATGCTGCAATACTCAGTGATCATTGACAACAATGACGTGGCTGCCGACGAGGTTTCGATGGGACGTCAGGTAACGTTTAAGGAACTGCCAGATGAAGAGCCAGAAACCTACCAAATCGTTGGTGAATCCGAATCTGACCCGCTGAACGGCAAGATCTCCAATGAATCGCCAATGGCTAAGGGTCTGATTGGCCACAAGGTCGGCGAGGAAGTTGAAATCGAGATTCCAAACGGGACGATGAATGTCAAGATTCTGGAAGTTAAATAATCTGTAAACCTTTGCCATCTGATCGGCGAGATTTATTGGGTCTTTGTCAGATTGGATTGGTGAAGATCAATTCCCTGCTTCAAAATGAAGTGGGGATTTTTTTATTGCTTTATTGTTGACAAATGTAATTTGAAAGTGCAGACTGATTATATTAATAATTACATGTGTAAACAAAAAGGAGGCTCAACCAATGCTTAAAATTTTGATTTTATTGATAGCTGTAATTTTGATTGCTGCAATTGGCTGGTGGTTTTTTGGCCATCATCAAGAAAAGGCCATGACGGCGCGGCTTAACGACAACGATCAAGATCAAAAAATCCGGATCGAGGTCAATGGCGGCTACTCGCCAAGTACAATCGTCTTAAAAAAGGGCGTGCCGGCCGAATTGGTTTTTTATCGCAAGGACCCTTCATCCTGTCTGGAAAGAGTGGTTTTTCCAGAACAGGGAATCAATGAGCAGCTGCCGCAAAATCAGCTGCACCAGATTGAGTTTGATACCAGTAAAGCCGGCGAGTATGAGTTTGCCTGTGGGATGAATATGTTTCATGGCAAGGTGATCGTCAAATGATGAGCATCAAAAAACGTTTCTGGCTGGCACTTTTGCTTTCTTTGCCAATGCTTTATGACATGTTGGCCATGCTGCTTGCCTGGCCGATGCTGCCAAACGGTGATTGGATTGCGCTGGTACTGACGACTTTGATTATGCTGATATCAGGACGGGCATTTATGCAAAGTGCCTGGGCTGCATTTTTGCATCATCATGCCAACATGGACACGCTGGTTGCGGTAGGGACGCTGACGGCATATCTTTACAGTATCGGTGCCCTGATGCATCATCAGGGCGTGTTTTTTGAAAGTGCTGCTTATATTATCGTCTTTGTCTTATTAGGGCAGTATCTGGAAGACAAGATGCGCACACAGGCTTCGCAGGCAACGACTAAGCTGCTGGAACTGCAGGCAAGACAGGCCACGGTAATCAGAAACGGTCAAACCAGTGAGATTCCGATTGAAGAAGTCGCGATTGGCGATCGGCTGCTGGCCAGGCCAGGAGAAAAGATTGCTACGGATGGCAGAATCGTTAAGGGGCATTCAACGGTCAATGAGTCAATGATTACTGGCGAAAGCATGCCGATTGAAAAACAGACTGGTGATCTGGTAATCGGCGGGACGCTTAATCAAACCGGTATTTTAGAGTACACGGCTGAAAAGGTCGGCAAGGATACCATGCTGGCTCAGATCGTCGAAATTGTCAGACATGCCCAATCCAGCCATGCCCCGATTCAAAAAATGGCTGATCGGATCGCTGACGTTTTTGTTCCCATTGTATTGATGATTGCGATTGCGGTGTTTGCCATCTGGAGTGTCTTTTTGGATGCCACGCTGACCAGATCACTGACCTTTGCCGTTTCAACGATCGTAATTGCCTGTCCATGCGCGCTGGGGATTGCCACGCCGACTGCTTTGATGGTTGGTACGGGACGGGCGGCCAAAATGGGGATTCTGATCAAAAATGGCGAAGTCTTGGAAACCGCCAGTCATATTAAAAATATTGCCTTTGATAAAACTGGTACGCTTACACAGGGACAACCGACCGTTACGGATGTGATCGGCGACCCAAAGCAAGTCTTAACGCTGGCAGCCGCCTTGGAGTCGCTGTCAGAGCACCCACTGGCTGAAGCAATCGTAAAAGCGGCGCAAAAGCAAGCAATCACCATGCCAAACGTGACCGAATTCTTAAATCGGGCAGGGCAGGGCGTTACCGGTCAAATCAATGGGCATCAGGTTTTTGTCGGGAAGCCTCAACTGGCCAGACAGCCGCTTGATAAAGAATGGCAAGATCAAATCAAACGGCTCCAGGAAGTCGGCAAGACAACGGCAGCGGTTGGGCAAGATGGACTGATCATTGGCCTGATCGCAATTCAAGATGCACCGAAACCGTTTGCCAAATCAGCCATCGCAAGACTAAAGCAGCAGGGGATGCACACGGTGATGATTACCGGTGATAATAAACGGGCAGCCAAAGCAGTTGCCAAACAGGTCGGCATCGATGAGGTGATTGCCGAGGTAATGCCCGGTGACAAGGCTCAACAGGTCAAAAAGCTGCAGCAGTCTGGGGTGACGGCGTTTGTCGGTGATGGGATCAATGACGCGCCGGCCCTGGCAGTCGCAGACGTTGGGATTGCTATGGGATCGGGAACCGATGTCGCAATTGAAACGGGCGGCATCGTCTTGGTTAAAAACAGTCTTAAGGATGTCGTCAAGGCGCTGACGATTGCTAAAAAAACTTTTGCGCGCATCAAGCTGAATCTTTTTTGGGCGCTGATCTACAACTTGATCGGCATTCCGATTGCAGCCGGCGTCTTTGCACGTTGGGGACTGGTGCTCAGCCCGGCACTGGCTGGTCTGGCAATGGTTTTCAGCTCGGCTTCGGTAGTTGCCAGCTCACTGATGCTCAACGCTGCTAAAATCGATGACTAAAATCAAAACCACCAAAAAAGGATGACGTCAGCTGCGTCATCCTTTTATTTTTTAAATGAATAAAATATTAGCGCTTTTTTCGGCCTTTCTTAAGCCACCAGATGCTGCCGCCAATTGCCAACAGGCTGATCGTAGTTCCTAAGATCAGATATGGTGGAAGGTAGTACATGGAAACCTTATGCTTGCCAGTCGACATTGGAATTGCCATAAAAGTACTCAAGGCTTTTTTAGGCGTAACGGTTTTGCCATCAACCTTGACGTGCCAGCCCTGATCATAAGGGATGGTAGTCATTAAAAGATCCTGGCCAGCTTTGAGATTGACCGTGCCCGAGATTCGGTTGGCGGCATAGCTGGAGACCTTTAATGGCGATTGCTTTAAAGTCTTGAGACTGGCATTGAAGGCTTTTTGATTAAGCATGTAGAGACTGACGTTTTGCATCCAGAGCGTTGAGTTCTTGAGACTAAAGACGATCTTGATGGTTTTACCCTTAGCGTGGTTGGCGACGTTGACCGTTACCGTATTGCGATAGGTATCGTATTGAGTCAAGGCCTTGCCGTTGATCGTAATCGTGGCATTGTTCTTGACGTTGGCTCCTAAAGTCAGGTAATAAGAATTATTGGTCGTCGGGGTAAACTCAAGCTCAATGCTTGCTGGCGTCAGCAGATTGCGTTTTTTAAACGTGGTTCCGGTAATCTGAACGGCGGATTGGACATTGCCAAACGTGACGTGGTTAAAGTTCTGGACCAAAAACAGCGACTGATTGACGCCGCGACCCGCCAGCGACTGGAAGATCTGCGACTGATAGGCCAATGGATCCAGCGTGTTATGCGTCAGATTCAAGACTTGGCCGCTGGCACCAAATGCAATCGGCAGCGCAGCTTGATTGGACTTGATATTGACCATTGAAGTCTGAGCAATCGTTTTTTGCTGCTTGAGATCGGGTCTGAGACTGGTCGGCGGCAAAACGGTACTGCCATTCTGCTTGCCATTATGCCGTTCCTGTAAGAAGTACTTAAAGCCCAGCAGTGAATCGGTAACCTGTGTGCCATCCGTGTAGGTGATAAAACCATCGCCATCGGGCTGCCCAATTGCCCCCATGAATGCTGGCTGAGCGGGTTCCAGCGTTGAGCCAAAGTGATCGCCACTGTTGAAATCAGCTTGGAATGGGTCATCCTTGGTCCGCATAAAGGTCTTGCCGGTTCGATAAAGGCCGCTGTCCAGCGATTTGAGCTTGGTAACGGCTTTATCCAGCTCTTTGGTATAATTGCCGAACTCAGCCTGTGAGACATAAGAAATGTTGTTTAGCGCCGTAAATGCGCTGGTGCTGACGTCACAGACTGCCAGCAAAATCAGCAGCAGGTCATAGAGTCGTGAATTGCCGTAACGCGGGATCAACAGCGCCAAAATGGCAATCGCTGCAAAGCCAAGTCCGATCAGCAGCTGATTGCGATTGATATACGAAAGATGACTGACCTGTTTTAGCATCAGATAGGCAAAAATACTGCCGACTAAAACCGCTAAGCCAAGCGCGGCCGGCCATTTGATTCGAAAGTCAGGCTGCAGAGTACGCGCGGCCAGCCAGATGCACCAAAATGAAAACAGGTAGGAAAAGCGATACGGATACCAAACTGGGAACTGACCAGCGTGCCAGAACAGATCCAGTGCCTCAATACAAAAAGAGGCCAACAAAAACAAGGTAATCAGACCGGCTGCCAGACGACCGGCAATTTTTTCGCGCCGATTGAAAAAGTAAAGGACGGCGCCCAGCATAATCAGCATGCCAACATAAATATTTGGCTGACCGCTTGGCATCTGATTGAAATTGAATGATCCGGGCACCAGTTTGGCCAGCATCTTTAACGGATTATACTCAAGCTTCCAGTTCCATGACGTGGTCGTATAAGTGCCCTTGCTCTGCGTTAAGGCATAGGCAGTCGGCAGCAGAACGAACGCACTGATGGCTCCGGCAAGCAGTGAGCTGCCCAGATAGCGTCCCAGGGTATAGCCGGCTGCATGCCATTGCCATTGCCAGGTCGTTTTCTCACTGGCAATCGTCCAAATTCCAAATAAAATGGTGAAGATGGCTACCATCCAGGCCATATAGTAGTTGTCGATCAAAGCCACTGCCAGCCACAGCGTATAGGTCCAGGGACTGCGGCCGGACAATAATTTGCGCTCACCATAGATAATCAGCGGCAGCAGAAACAAGACGTCCAGCCAGAGCAGATTGAACTGGTTGGCCACCATCCAGCCCATTAAGGCGTAGGGGGTCGAAAAAATCCAAATGCGCGGCCCCTGCTGAATCTTTTCGCGGTCAAGCACCCAGGCCATCGCCAAACCAGCCAGTCCGTATTTAAGCAGCGTTAGAATGGCAATGCCGCTGGCCAGATGCTGTGCGGGGAAAAAGAGCAGCAGCAGATTTAACGGACTCCAAAGATAGTAGGCGTTGGTACCCCACATCTCACCGCCCAGTCCCTTACTAAAGGAATAAAGCAGGCTGCTGGGATGATGCAGAAGCGATGAGCGCAGATAGGCAAAAAAGTCGACATACTGCTGACCAAGATCTACAGTCAAGACAGTACTGCTGCCAAATGGTGCCATGCCGCGATAAACAAAGTAGCCGCCCATAATCAAGACGGGCAGCAAAAAACTGATCAGCAAAACCAAACGGCGTTGACGAACGGTATGTGTCATATCAAAACAGATCCTTATCTTTAGGAATGAAAATTACGTTTTTCATTATAGCCATAAAGTGTGAAAACTTCGTGGTTTCCTTGCTTAAAATTCGTTAAATCATCTCATAATAGGTTTAATCTTGCAAATAAAAGTGTATAGTTAAACTCTTGAGGACAATCTTGCAGTTCGATTCGGTCGTGCTGCAAAAAATTTGTTAAAATAGACTTATTCTGTCTAAGGAGATTATTAAAATTGAAGTTCTTAAATCGCTTTAAGGGCATCTTCGATCAACGCAAAAAGAGCAAAAAAACCGCGCAATCCGTGATTCCATCGCGATTGAACTTTTTGCTATGGGTCGTAGCGCTCCTTTTACTGGCCTTGGTTGCCCGCCTGTTTTATCTGCAGGTGCTGAATGGATCATCTTTTAAGGCTGAGGTTAAAAGCTCGGATACGACCGTGCAGACCAACAATGTTCAGCGGGGGATGATCTATGACTCATCTGGCAAGGTTTTAGTCGGCAATCAGGTCCATCAGGCAATTACCTATACTAAAGGCGCTGACGTTACCAGTGCGGATCTGTATAAGATCGCCAATCGCCTCGGTAATTACGTCAACGTTGGCACTAAGACCAAGCTGACGCAGCGTCAGGCAGAAGACTACTATCTGGCCGACAGCGATAATCTAAAGGCGATTGTCAAGAAGCTGCACCTGTCCAGTCAGGTTACCAGCAATGGTCAATACAACAAGGCATTGGCCTACTTGAACAAGCACCCAGAAGTCTACAAGCTGACCAAGCTGCAGCAGAATAAGGCGCGGATCTATGCTGCGATGAGCGGCGCCTACTCGCTGTCGACGACCTATATCAAGTCAACCGGTGTTACCGCTAAGGAATTGGCTGAAGTCGGCGAGCATCTGAGCGAAATGCCAGGGGTTAAGATTGGGAAGGCATGGACGCGAAACTATCCACAGGGCAAGGACATTCAAACCTTGACCGGGACGCTTTCATCCGGACTGCCGAGTGATGAGCTGAACTCCATGCTTGCCCAGGGATACTCACGAAACGATGACGTTGGACAAAGCTACTTAGAAAAGCTCTACCAATCGACTTTGGCCGGCTCAAAGTCACAGACTGAAGTTACAACGACCGGCAATGCCACTAAAGAAAAGGTTAAGTATGCCGGTAAGAAGGGTGACAACCTGGTCTTGACGATCAATTCCAAGTTCCAAAAGCAGGTTCAAAGCATTCTGGAAAAGAACTACTCATCAGCAGGGATCGCTTATTCAACCGGGGTCTATGCCGTCGTAATGAATCCAAATACCGGCGAGATCTATGCAATGGCTGGGATTGATCGTGATCCAACGACTGGTAAGCAGACTACCGATGAGATCGGGGCCATCAACCATCCGATTACGATGGGATCGGTTGTCAAAGGGGCCATGATCATGGGTGGTTTTATGAGCGGTGTCATCACGCCAAACAACAATACCTTGACCGATATGCCGATCAAGCTGGCCGGGACCAGTGCCAAGACTTCTTGGTTCAACAAGACTGGTAGTGCCAACATTGCCTTGAATGCGGCCACGGCTTTGGAAGTTTCATCCAACTCGTACATGATGCAGCTGGCCATGAAAGAAGGGGGCATGAAATATGTCTCTGGTGGTGCGATTGACCTTGACCCATCGATCTTTACCAAGCTGCGCTACTACTTCAAGATGTTCGGCTTAGGGGTTAAGACAGGGATTGACTTGCCAGGCGAAAGCTCCGGCTATGAGGGTCCTTCCAAACAGTCCAACATCGGTTCGGCACTTGACCTTTCGTACGGTAACTACGATGGCTATACAACGATTCAGCTGGCTCAGTACATGTCCACGATTGCCAATGGCGGCTATCGGATGCGGCCATACATCGTTAAGCAGGTGCGGGGAACCAACAAGGACGGTTCGCTGGGAGCCATTGAATATACTACTAAGCCGGAAGTCTTGGGAACCATCCCAGCCACTGCTGCCGAATGGAAGATCGTCAAAGAAGGTCTCTATGACGTGGTTCACGGCTCAAGTACCTACATTACTGGTAAGAAGCTGGCTAGCGATACGCCATCGATCTCGGGTAAGACTGGTACGGCCGAAACGTTCTACAAGAACAACAGCACGGTTACGCTCAGCTTTGCCGGCTATGCACCATCTGATAATCCACAGGTCGTAGTTGCCCTGGCTATTCCAGGCGCAAGCAATTCTGATGGCGGAGCCAACCTGACGATGGCTTCGCAGATCTTTAAGGCCTTTTGGAAAGATGTTAAGAGCTCGAAAGATTATCAATAGAGCTGTAAATAATAGCTGTCAAGGGAATTTCCTTAACAATCTTGGACAAAACTCTGGTCAAAGCAGCGAATTGATGATATAGTTGTACGAGTTAGGGTTACGAATAACCAATTAAATCTGAAAAAAGTTTGGAGGTTGCCACCAATGCGTGTAAACATTACTCTTGAATGTACTTCATGCCACGAACGGACTTACTTGACCAGCAAGAACCGTCGTAACAACCCGGACCGTCTTGAACTGAACAAGTACTGCCCACGGGAACGCAAGGTTACGCTGCACCGCGAAACCAAGTAATTCAAATCTAACCAAGACTCAGCTGCTGACTGGTAGTTGAGTCTTTTTTCTTTTCAAAAAGAAGCATGTCTGGCTACTGATGCATCTTCTTAGCTTGATGATGACCTCTGATTATGATACTGATCTGAAACGTTTAGTTGTTGAAGAAGGCGTTTGGCAGATCAATCGTTGGCATAGCTGGCTATGAAGCCGAAGAATGTTTTTATGGATTGGGGGAATCAATTTGGCATTTTGATGCAAATTATGCGAACGGTTGCAATTTTTGCGCAAAAACGCTTGCATAAATTGCCATTAGCGGTGATAATTACTTTTTGTAAACGTCTGTCAATACGTTTTACGGAGGGAGAGAGAAAATTGACACATTCAAAAAAGGAAATGCGCAAGGCGTATCTTGCCCGGCTGCAGCAGCTGGATCAAAATACGCGGCTGCGCGAACAGCATCGCCTAGCGCAAAAGCTTTACGATCTGCCGCAGTGGACCAATGCCAAGACGGTTGCACTGACCATGAGCCAGTCGTTTGAGCTGGACACGGCACCGCTGATTCTGCATGCCAGGCATGAGGGAAAAAGCGTGCTGGTTCCGCGTACGCTGCCGAAAAGGCAAATGGAGTTTGTTCAAATTGATGAGGATACCGAATTTGAAGAAACTGGATTTGGCGTCTTGGAACCATTGGCAGGGATGGTCTTGCAACCACAGGAGATCGATCTGATCGTTGTACCAGGAGTGGCCTTTACTGCTGATGGCAAGCGGCTGGGCTTTGGTGGCGGCTATTATGATCGCTACTTGGCAAACTATTTAGGCAAGACGGTTTCTTTGGCCTTGACTACGCAGTTGGCTGATGCAGCTGAGTGGCCAGGCGAGGACCATGACGTTAGAATTGGTCGGGTCGTTAATCTAGAGCAGGAATAAACATGAAAGAAGCATGGCAAAAAGCGCCGCTTACCAGTCTGATTATTTTGATTCAAGTCCTTGTATTCATCTTGATGACACTGGCGGGTGGCTCAACTAATTCCCAAGTGTTGGTTGAATTTGGCGCGCGCTATACGCCACTGATCAAAGCAGGAGAATGGTGGCGCTTGATTACGCCAGGATTCGTGCACATTGGGCTCACGCATCTGGTAGTCAACAGCGTAACGCTTTATTTTATCGGCATGTATATTGAAAATCTGTTTGGGCACTGGCGGTTTTTGGCGATTTATCTAGTAAGTACGCTGATGGGCAATCTGGCCAGTGCGGTCTTTTTGCCACAGTCAATTTCTGCTGGTGCCAGCACTGGTATTTTTGGCCTGTTTGGCGCCTTTTTGATGCTGGGACTGGCCTTTTGGGATGAGCCGGCAATTCATTCGCTGGCCCATCAGTTTTTAATTTTGGTGCTGCTTAACCTGGGAACCGATATCTTGGTACCGGGAATCGATCTGGCCGGTCATCTGGGTGGCCTTTTAGGTGGCTTCTTTATGGCGGCCGTGGTTGGCGCACCGCGTTTGGGCAGGATGGACTTGCTAAAACGCTTTCTAAGTGGCACTATATTGATTGTAACGATTACAGTTTTTTTGGAAATGGGATTGCTAAAATGAAACTAATTCGTGAGATTCGCACGCTATATGATGTTCAACAGCTTTTAAAACGTTTCAACGTCTTCGTCTACGTTGGCAAAAGACTTTGGGATATTGAACTGATGGCTATCGAAGTTGACAATCTTTATCAAGCAGGTGTCTTGGATAAGGATTTGTATATGCAGGCTAAACTGGTTTTAAGAAAAGAGCATCGCATTGAAGAAGAACTGAATCAGGAAAACAAATCGCCTTATTGAGGCAAGGGATTTATTGAGGTTAAAGGAGAAATTAGAGCATGAACAAGAAGTTAATCGGTGTTGACCTTGGCGGGACTACGATCAAATTTGCTATTTTGACGGATCAAGGCGAAATCCAACAAAAGTGGTCGCTACGGACTAACATTTTAGATGAAGGTTCTCACATCGTTCCCGACATTATTGAATCCATCAACCATCACATTGATCTGTACAAGATGGACCGCAGCCAGTTTATCGGGATCGGCATGGGGACGCCAGGAACGGTTAACCGCAAAGAAGGAACGGTTATTGGCGCCTACAACCTGAACTGGAAGACGCTGCAGCCAGTCAAGGAACAAATCGAAAAAGGTACTGGTCTGAAGTTTGCCCTGGACAACGATGCCAACTGTGCCGGCCTTGGCGAACGCTGGAAGGGTGCCGGTCATGAAGGTGACGATGTGGTATTCATTACGCTGGGAACTGGCGTCGGCGGTGGGATCATCGCTAACGGCAAGCTGGTTCATGGTGTCAATGGTGCTGGTGGTGAAGTTGGTCACATCATCGTTGAACCAAATGGCTATGAATGTACCTGCGGCAACCACGGCTGTCTGGAACAATATGCTTCTGCTACCGGGATCGTTCACCTGGCTCAGGATGCTGCTGAAGAATACGAAGGCAACAGCCGTTTGAAGGCCATGATCGACAATGGTGACGAGATTACGGCTAAGATCGTCTTTGACCTGGCTAAGGAAAACGACTTTTTGGCAAACGAAGTCGTTAAGAAGGTTGCGTACTACCTGGGGCTGGCGTGTGCCAACATCAGCAACACGCTGAACCCTGAAACGGTGGTTATCGGCGGTGGGGTTTCCGCAGCTGGTGAATTCCTGCTTAAGCGCGTTCAGCAAAACTTCCAAAAGTTCGCCTTCCCAACGGTACGGACTTCCACGCAGCTTAAACTGGCTCAGCTGGGCAACGATGCCGGTGTGATCGGGGCTGCTTCATTGGCGCTTGACTTTATCGCCGATGAAAAATAAACTATTTATTTGAAAGCTATTAAAAGGCAAGGAAGCACGTTTAATACGTGATGAATTGCCTTTCTTAAATTAAAACAAGCATGTTTGGAGGAAATTGTTGTGGTACTGGGAATGAGTTCGGGATGGTTGATTTTTGACATCATCGTATTGGCAATTTTGATTGGCTGGGGAGTAAGTGCTGGGATCAGTGCTTATCGGCGCAAGCATTATGCCACGGTGCTGGATGAAGATGCCTTCCGTGAGGGCATGCGTAAGGCGCAGGTGATTGATCTGCGGCAAAAGGATGCTTTTGATAAAGGGCACATTTTGGGCGCCCGCAGTCTTCCATACATCTATCTCAAGCAGCAGTATGGCGAACTGCGGCCGGATCTGCCGGTTTATCTTTATGATGACGGCATGCAGCTGAGTACGCAGGCCGTGACTTTCTTGGCCAAAAAAGGCTACCGCAAGCTCTACATCTTAAAGGGCGGCTACGCGGAATGGCACGGCAAGACGAAGAAAGCCAAATACGCTGACTAGATAACAAAAGGCTGTTGCAAGCTTGCAACAGCCTTTTTTATAATCTTAAGAGAATTACAGTTGGTGAGAAGAGCGTCCCTTGCGAGTAGCAGCGCGACGGTTCTCATCAAAACGATTTTCTTCTTCTTCGATGGGCTTAACGACCGTCTTGTGGAAAGCTGCTACGCTGCCTGCTACGGCACCGAGCGTCGTTAAGGTTCCCAGGATAAAACCACGTGTAAATTTTTTCAAAAGAGTAGCCCCCTTTATGTCATTTGGCTTTATTATGACCGATTTTTGATTGATTTACCAGTAATTTAAGACAAGGAAGTGTTAAATTTGACTAAAGCAATTGCGATCGTTGGTCCTACTGCAGTCGGCAAGACCGCGCTGTCGATTCAATTAGCTCATCATTTAAACGGCGAGGTGATTTCAGGCGATTCGATGCAGATCTATCGCCATTTGGATATCGGCACGGCCAAGATTACGCCAGCGGAAATGGAGGGCGTACCGCATCATTTGATCAATATTCGCGACCTCAACCAAAGATTCTCGGCTGCTGAGTTTCAAAAACTGGCCAACGAACAGATTGAACAGATTGAACATAAAGGGCATTTGCCGATGATCGTTGGCGGAACCGGATTTTACCTGCAGACGCTGACGGAAAATCTGGCATTGGGCGCGGATCATTTTGATGAAGAATCACAAAGAATCCGTGACTACTGGCATAAAATTGCAGAGCAGAATGGTTCTGAATACGTTTGGCAGCAGCTGCAGCAAAAAGATCCTCAGGCGGCTGCTCAGATTCCAACGGGTAATTTGCGACGCATCATTCGAGCTTTAGAGGTCATTGAAAAAACCGGTCATCTTTTTTCGCAGCAGACTCAGACTAAAACGGCAAATGATTTTTTGCTGATCGGCTTGACGACAGAACGTTCGGTTTTATATGAACGAATCAATCAGCGGGTCGACTTGATGATTAAAAATGGTCTGATAGATGAGGCACGCTGGCTGTATGAACAGGGCGGCGAAAACTATCAGTCTGGCAAGGGAATCGGCTATCGTGAGCTGTTTTCGTACTTTAGGGGTGAGACGACGCTTGACGATGCGGTGGCTAAAATCAAGCAGGATTCCCGTCACTATGCCAAGCGCCAACTGACCTGGTTTAGAAATAAGATGAACGTTCAATGGTATGATCTGGTTAGCGGTCGGAATACGACTAATGAAATTGAAGCCGTCGTTAAAAACTGGTTAAAAAATTAAAGTTAAACGTTAGTCAAACTAATTAATCAACGCGATCGACTGTGAAAGCCCTATCAAAAATTGACTTATTCTCCTTCAATTGGTAGGCTATTAAAGTAATCAGAGGGAAGGCTGAACATAAGCATTAGCAATGACCAATCCCTTAATTGGTCTAGCCATCTGAAACTAGTTGTGAAGTAGCAATCGTGGAAGGAATGGAATAAAATGGCAAAACACGTATTCACTAAAGAAGAAGTTCATGAATTGGTTGAAAAGGAAAACGTTCATTTTCTGCGGGTAATGTTCTCAGATCTGTTTGGTACGACTAAGAGCGTGGACCTGCCTGTCAGCCAATTAGACAAGCTGATGAACAACAAGATGATGTTTGATGGCTCTTCAATTGACGGCTTTGTCCGCATCAATGAAAGTGACATGTACCTCTATCCTGACATGTCAACTTGGCTGGTCTTTCCTTGGGGTGAGGAACACGGCAAGGTAGCTCGCGTGATTTGCAGCGTGCACATGACTGATGGTACGCCATTTGCTGGTGACCCACGCAACAACTTGATCCGCGTTTTAGACGACATGAAGAAGGCTGGCTTTACTTCATTCAACATTGGTCCGGAACCAGAATTCTTCTTGTTCAAGACTGATGAAAAGGGCAATCCAACGACTGAAGTAAACGACAACGAAAACTACTTTGACATGGAGCCTGCCGATGCTGGTGAAAACTGCCGTCGCGACATCGTTTTGGCACTGGAAAAGATGGGCTTTGACGTTGAGGCTGCGCACCATGAAGTTGCTCCTGGCCAACACGAAGTCGACTTTAAGTACGCTAATGCTCTGGAAGCTGCCGACAACATTCAAACGTTCAAGTTTGTCGTTAAGTCAGTTGCTAAAAAGCATGGTCTGCACGCCACGTTTATGCCAAAGCCATTGTCCGGCATCAACGGCTCTGGGATGCACACCAACATGTCACTGTTTGACAAGGACGGCAACAACGCCTTCTACGATGAAAAGGGCGAACTGCAATTGTCTGACACGGCCTACCACTTCCTGGCTGGTATCTTGAAGCACGCGCGCGCACTGACGGCAATCTGCAACCCAACCGTTAACTCTTACAAGCGTCTGGTACCAGGCTATGAAGCACCGGTTTACGTTGCATGGTCTGCATCCAACCGTTCACCATTGATTCGGATTCCAGACGACCGCAAGATGGGAACGCGGGTTGAAATGCGTTCCGTTGACTGCACGGCTAACCCGTACCTGGCAATTGCTGCTATTTTGGAAGCCGGTCTGGACGGTCTGCGCAACAACCTGACGCCAATGAAGGAAGTTACGGAAAACATCTACATGATGACGCCAGAAGAACGTGAAGCCAAGGGCATTGAGGATCTGCCATCCAACCTGCACAACGCTTTGAAGAGCCTGCGTGCTGATGAAGTCGTTCGTGAATCGATGGGCGAACACCTCTACAAGAACTTCTTTGAAGCCAAGACGCGTGAATACGACGGTTACCGTCAACACGTTTCTGACTGGGAACGTGACAAGTACATGCTCCAATACTAATTTGTGTTTTGCCAAAAAGGCCTGCCTAGCTGCAGGTCTTTTTATTTTAGCAACGAAAAAAACGCAGCGTTGCAAGTGACGCTGCGTTTTTTAAATCAGAATCGTGACAAAAACTATTCACTGAGCTTTTTGGCATCTGCATCCAGCTTAGCGAAGCCTGAACCACTAGGCTTTTTGTTGCCACGCTTTTCCATAGCCTTGCGGGCCATTTCTTTTCGTTCTTGCTTACTCAACTTACGTGCCATAATAGTTTCGCCTCTTTTCTTGACATTCAAGTAGTCCACATATGTGTAATACTCGAACAACTATATTATAGTCATTCTGAATAAATTTGCAACCGTTACCGTCAATGGTAAAGATTTTGCAACTACCTGGATTAATCGCTTTAAAAGTTGTCAAAAATCCGCTAAGATTAAATCAGTATTAAATTAAGGAGTTAAAGCTATGGCAAATGTTGAACAGACAAATGGTGCGCTTGATGTAAGCCAAGCAATCAATAAACAAATTGCTACTAAGATCAAGTATCTGCAAGAATTGGAAACCGCGGTCGATCATCATGATGACTGCAAGGTATATCAATTGCTGGACAATCAACGCTATGCTGCTGAAATCGAGCATCGCGAGCAGCAGCCGAATGAACAGGGCGTAATGAACCTGGTCGATGATCTGGCTGATCAGTTGAGCAATTTTTTGAGTGCCAACCTGATTCAATATTTGGGCAAGGCCTATCCATTCTTTTACTACGAGGAATACCAGACTGGTCACTACCGCATCTATTTTGGGAATTGGTGGGATCGGCGGCGGTTTGGCGAATTAGACGTGCTGAATATCCGCTTTGCCTTTGATCAGGAAGAATACCAAAAGCTGGCGCGCGCGTTTGAGCTGAGCAAGCAAAACAAGCGCTATAACAGCGATCGCATCGAACAGATCTCCAGTGAAAACGATCGTCTGCAAAAACTGATCGACAATCGTCAGGAACGTGAGCAAAAGCGGGCCGAACTGCAGAGTCAGCTTAAGGATGCCAGTGCGCACAGCGGTTTGTTTGAATCCAATAAAAACCGTGAAGCACGGCAGATAATCGTTGAACAGATCAGCAAGTTGGAAGATGAAGAACAAGAATCGCGAACAGCAGCTGATACGATCAAAGAAAATGAGCGCGTAGTCCTGGATCTGTCCAAGGAAAACACAATCTTGAGCTACGAACAAAAGAGCATTGTTGATACGTTTGGCACGTTTGAGGACTTTGAACTGGCCAACCGAAATCTGTATGCCAGCTATCTTAAGAGCCTGGGCGGCAAGCAAGCGGGGGTGAGCGCAGATGAGCAATAATCAAATGATCTCAACGGCGGCCGATCGCGTTCGCTCGCTCAGTAATTCGATCGCCCAAGGCCTGGAAGTTGGTCAGCGCTATGTGGCTTTGCTTAATCAGCTGACTTCGACTAAGGATCCGAAAGAACTGCTTGCGGCAACGGAAAAATTGGAAGGGCTCAGCCTGGAAAATGCTTTTGTCAAGTTCCCACAGCACTATCAGCTGGCCGACTACTATCTGCTTTTAATGGCGCGGATGCTGGAATTAAACAATGAGTCTGGCTTGACAATCGAAGAAAACGATATTCACCATCAGCTGTTGGCCAAGATTTCGCCAATGGAAGATCAAGAGCGGTTTACTTTTGAGATTGATCCGCGTAACGGCGGGGCCTTCTTTGCCGAGCAGCATCATCATGAACCGCTGTTTTATCTGAATTTAAAGCACCAGATTCTGAAGTTCAGCAATCGGGCACTGGTTGACTTTTTCATCGTGCGTCAGACTCAGAAATTCAGTGATCTGGATCTGCAGGCCGTGGTGCAGCCAATGATCAAGTTTGCCCTGCTGCTGGAAAAACAGCTGGACTTCGTGATTGACCTGGGCATCTTAGAAACTGGCAATGGCGCGCGGTTCCGTCTGCAAAAACCAGATCTGCCGCTGACGATTATCGATCGCTTGTTTGTCAAGACTACGGATACCGACTATATGCTGCTGAGCCTGCCGCAAAACAATGGTGCCGAATTGCGGCTGGATCAAAACGTCCGTCTGCAATTGGCTTTTGATCCGGATGACTATAGCCAGGAATGGAGCTTTCGGGTATTAGACAGCGAGGAGCGCGTTTCGTTTTTTGATGTCTTGCTGCACTATCCGCTGGTTCGCGAATGGTATCTTGACAACCGTGAATTTTTAGCAGTCCGGACCGATGCAATGATTTTTGCTGCTGATGAGCCGGAAAACCTGACGATGACGACGCCTGATCAGCCAGCCAGCCAAATCGAACAGCCGACTGCTGATTTGGCTGAAACAAAAGAAGCAGAAGAAAAGGAAGATTAGTTTGTTAGATATTACTAAGTTGCTGCACGAATCAATTGAATTTGACTGGCAGCTGGATGAGGATCATGATATTCAACTTGGCGCCGAAGCTCGCGTACAAAACGTTTTTACTGTCTTGGACGTTGAGCTGGCAGAGATTGCCAATGCCGCGGAATGGTTCAAAGTGTGGAAGGAACATCAAGGAAAGCAGCTTCCCGGCCGGACGCATCATCAGACGGTATTAGAAGAATACGTTGACGCGCTGAATTTCTTTTTGCTGTTTAGTGCCAAAAAGCAGTGGACGCATCTGATCGTGTTGGATGAGCAAATGCTGACCCGAATCAAAAACGGCAAACCGGCTGAAAAGGTACCAGATTGGAACAAGGAATATCTGGCAATCAAAAACTTCTTATATGGCAGCTACTTCAATCATCGGCAAGAAGATTTCCGCCATGCCTGGCATCTGTTCTTAAAACTGGGGCTGGTTGATTTTGGCTTTACTGAAGATGAAATCATGGCAGCCTATGAAGAAAAGCTGAAGATCAATATTCAGCGTCAAGAAGACAACTATTAAGTCAATCAAGCTCGCTAAAGCCGTACATCACGCTTTTGCGAGCTTTTTTGCAGGGTCGCAAAAGAAAGGCAGCGCTGATTATAATGCTTTAAGAACCGGTTTGTCAGGGACCAGCTGTTTCTTTAGATAATAAAAACGACATTCGCCATTTGACGGATGCCGTTTTTGTTGATAAGGAAAGGCGATGCTTCTTGCCGTTAAGCTATGGGACTTAGCGGCGGGGATTTTATTGCCAAAAGATTTGACCAACTACAGATAAAGAAAGAATCAACGAAATGATAAAGAGTGGCAACATTTTGTAATCCTATCAAAAGCATTGTCTATATGTTTCATTATTGTTACTTTTATTAAAAAATGCAATAGTTTTGTAATATAAAACTATATCTTAATAAAATCTTAAACTTTTTTTGCTAAATAGACTAAAAAGAGATTTTTTAGATGAACGTTTATGAGACAAAAAACATCGCTAATCAAATTAATTAATGATTAGCGATGTTTTCTTTAAATGAGATATATAACCAATACCGTTTAAGATAATTGTAAGGGTAACATAAAGGCAACAAAAGATTTTATTTACCAGCAGGCAGGCTATGAAATGGTAATTCAAAAGGCTGACATAACAGTATTTTGAGTGGTAATGATGCCTTATGATTTTTACTAATGGGGCAAGTGGGAATCGAACCCACAACCTTTGGTTTAGAAGACCAATGCTCTATCCAGTTGAGCTATTGCCCCAGACCTAATTAAGTATATTATATTCCACGAAAATGTCAATAATACAGTTGATTAGACCATTGCAAAACATTATATGTTAATGGAAGTCTAATTTATTGACAAAGCGCTTACATCGTTTTAATCTAACGTTAGAACAAGTTTGTAGACCAGCTACATGTTTTAACCTAAAGAGCGTTTTTTAGATTGGAGGCGTAGTGTCAATGACGGGCAGCAAGGTTGATCCTCGTGTAGTTAAGACCCGCAGTAGTCTCCGCAAGGCACTTGTATATCTGATGAAGCATGAGAAGCTTGAAAACATCAGCGTCCAAAAGATTACTGAAACGGCAAATATTACTCGAGGTACGTTTTATCTGCATTACAAAGACAAGCGTGATTTTATCAAATCAGCAATGAATGAGATCCTGGATGATCTGTTTGCACAAATTATGGTTGAGCGCCAGATCTCAACGTCTGGCAACTCAGTTCAGGTGCTGTCTTTAAATGAAGCCTTTCAATGCATCGAAAACAGTGCAGAAGTCTTTGATGTCTTATTGAATAATGAACGCAATGATTTCTTCTATGCACAGCTCTATGATCGCCTTTGCCAGGAATTAACGAAATATGCCAAACAGTTGGATAGTGAATTTGACGATTTCGATGTTCCAGTCAAAATGCAGGTTTCATTTTTGGCATCCGCTGTGCTGGGCGTAATCAAAAGCTGGCTGCAGGATGGCATGATCTATACGCCACGCTATATGACGCAAAGCATGATGAAGATGCTGCAGCAGTTCAGCGGTGAGGGAATGCTTTTAACCTCGTTTTTTGATGGTAAGGTAAAATCCGCATTAGAAATCTAGCCAAGAATCACCGGGTCTTTTTGCCACGGTGATTTTTTATTCTGCATTGGTCTGATTTTTATTGACGTGATCAAAATGTTTTGATATGATATTAGCGTTGTATTTGTGAACCAACAACTACAACCGCACGCAACCGAGTTTTAAAAGCTTCGGCTGCTCGGCCGGCGAGTCTTAGAAATTAAGGAGGTGCACAAACTGATGTACGCAATTATCGTTACTGGCGGCAAGCAATACAAGGTAGAAGCAGGTCAAGCTATCTACGTTGAAAAGCTGGACGCAAAAGAAGGCGAAAAGGTAACTTTTGACAAGGTTATCTTTGTAGGCGGCGACGACGTTAAGGTCGGCACGCCATTTGTTGACGGTGCTACTGTTGAAGGTACTGTTGACAAGCAAGGCAAGGAAAAGAAGGTTGTTACCTTCAAGTACAAGCCAAAGAAGCACACCCACACCAAGAAGGGTCACCGTCAACCATACACTAAGGTTACGATTGACACGATCAACGCTTAATGGGGTGATTCAATGATTCGCGCGGTTTTTCATACCAATCAGGATCATAGAATAGCTTCGTTTGAGATGACTGGGCATGCCGATCATGGCGATTATGGACAAGACATTGTCTGTGCTGCGGTTTCTGCTTTGGCAATCGCAACGGTCAATGGCTTGGAAAGAGTCGTCAAGCAGCCTGCTACGATTACGGCAGACCATGCGAATGGCGGTTTGCTTAAGGTCAGCTCAATTGATCCGGGACACGATTCCCAGATTTTAATGCAGACATTCTTGGAAGCCATGCTTGACATTCAAGAACAGTATGCTGAAAATATTGACATAAAAATGTCTTAAAAACAAATTTCAAGCTGGAGGTGAAAACTATGATTATGGATCTTCAATTCTTCTCCCACCACAAAGGGGGCGGTTCGACTGCCAACGGTCGTAACTCTGCTGGTCGTCGTCTGGGAACTAAGGCTGCTGACGGTTCTGTCGTAACGGCCGGTTCTATCATCTACCGTCAACGTGGTACCCACATTCACCCAGGTGAAAACGTAGGTCGCGGTGGTGACGATACTTTGTTTGCTAAGATCGACGGCGTTGTTAAATTTGAACGCATGGGTCGTAGCAACCGTAAAGTTTCGGTTTACCCAGTTGCCGAATAATAAAATTAAGCTCAAAGCATTTGATATTTTTATCAGCTGCCTTGAGCTTTTTTGTTTGGTTGGTGCTGTCAATGTAATTCAGATGGGGAATGATAAAATGAATCATTTATTTGAAAACGGAAAGCCGCAATCAATTCCGGCCGTCTTGGCAAACCGTGATCGACGCGTGGCCCTGCAGAATCAGCTGACGGCAAAACATCCGGAGCAGACTGTGATTGCTGCTAAGCTGAATATTCCTGGACCAATCAAGAACAATCAAACGATCAGAGATTTTTTTGCGGCTGGTTTGGCAGTTTTTGAAAAACAGCTGGCCGTTAAATTTCAGTTTAGGATGGCTGAGCAATGGCTAGGGGAGTCGACGGGGCCAGAACGTTTCTATCTGGTTGATGGCCCAGCCACGCAGGTCAAACAACTGACAACAGAATTTGAAGAGGCTCAGGCTGCTCATCGGTTATTTGATCTTGATGTTTTGAGTCGTCAAAACAATCAGACCATTTCGATATCGCGAACCGAACTGGGACTGCCTAAGCGCCAATGCCTGATCTGTGGCCAACCAGCCAAGGAGTGTGCTCGCTCGCGACGACATTCGGTTGCTGAGCTGCAGGATCGCGTGGCAGCATTGATCGAAAATTATTGATGCAATAATAAAAGCTCCAACTTTTGAGAAATCTCAAGTTGGAGCTTTTGCTGATTTTTAGTAGTTGAACAGATCAGTGGACAGGTAGCGGTCGCCGCCATCAGGAGATACCGTTACGACCTTCTTGCCTTTGCCCAGCTGCTTGGCTAACTCAATTGCGCCATAAATGTTGGCGCCGGCTGAGATACCTGGCAAGAAGCCTTCCAGACGACCGACTGCTTGACCGGTCTTAATAGCATCATCGCTGGAAACTTCAATAATACCGTCGTAGACTTCTTGATCCAGCGTCTTAGGAATGAAACCGGCACTGATACCTTGGATCTTGTGCTTGCCAGCCTTGCCTTCCTTAAGCAGTGGTGACTCAGCAGGCTCCAAGGCGTAGACCTTAATGTTTGGATCGGCTTTTTTCAAGGCGTGGCCGATACCGCTCAGCGTGCCGCCAGTACCAACCCCGGCAACAAAAGCGTCAGGCAGATCGTCCTTGCCAAAAGCATCAATGATTTCTTGACCAGTCGTCGCTTCATGAATTGCTGGGTTGGCTGGGTTTTCAAACTGCATTGGCATAAAGTAGCCTTTGGTGTCAACCAGTTCTTGGGCTTTGGCAATTGAGCCCTTCATTCCATCGGCACCAGGCGTCAGAATCAGTTCCGCACCATAGCCCTGCATCAGCTTGCGACGCTCAACGCTCATCGTTTCTGGCATGACGATAATCAGGTGGTAGCCCTTGGCAGCTGCTACGCTGGCCAGTCCAATCCCGGTGTTGCCTGAAGTTGGTTCGATGATTGTGTCGCCAGGCTTGAGCTTGCCTTCTGCTTCGGCTTTTTCAATCATTGCCAGCGCGATCCGGTCTTTGATGGAGCCGGCAGGATTGAAGAATTCCAGCTTTACGTAGACGTCGGCGGCATCTTCGGGAACAATACGGTTAAGCTTTAAAAGAGGCGTGTTGCCGATCAGCTGGTCGATTGAAGTGTAGATTTTTGACATAAATTTTTCTCCTTTAGGCAATGGTTAGTGCGTTTCGCGAATATTCAGCTGTTTTTTGCAGCCAGTTCTTAAAATACAGCTGCTGGACCTTTTCCCACTTGAATTGGGGATCAGTCAGCGTATTAATGTCTTTAAAATAATTCTTTGGCAATGCGTAATGACGATCGGGATGGGCAGCTGTTTCCCGTTGATATTCGGCTAATAGTGCCAGACGATCGTATTCAAGGTGGGCAAACAAAAAGTCTTGATTGTTGCTGCCGGTTAGCGAAAGCAGATAGTCATCACTGGATACGGCGTTGATCGTCAGTCCAGGCGTTTGGCGAATCTGGTCATGGTCCAGCTCGGCATAGCGTGCATGCGGTGCCGGGAAGGGAATGGTCAGGCCATTTAAAACGGGGGTTTCAACCAAAACCTCATTGTCAAAGACGCCGAAGTATTTTTTGGTCAATTGCCGTTTTTCAATGCCATACAGATAGTTGGCGGCAGCCATGGCACCCCAGCAGATGTAGAGCTGCGGGATGTTTAGGTCGACCAGCGTATCAATCAGGCGCGTGACCTCATCATGATATTCGACCTGTGCAAACGGAATCTGCTCGATCGGGGCACCCGTAATGATGAATCCTTGCAGCTGACTTACTTTGTTAAGGTCCAGCGGTTCAGAGATTTGTTGAACCAGTTCAGGGACCGGCCGATTACGGTAGTGGTCAACGGGATAGAAAAAAGTAAGCTCAACCGTGGGATCAAGGGCCTTAAAGATTGATGAAAAACGCTGCTGAGTGGCAACTTTGTCATGCATCAAGTTTAAGATGCCGATTTTAAGACGCGGATTAGTCATCAGGTGCTCCTTTCCTAACGATTGCGATAGTTAAACAATCAGACTTTCACCGGTGAGTTTGTCATAATTTAAAGTGCGATGGATACAAAAAGCCCCACAAACTATTGCTAGTCTGCGGGGCTTTACAATCGACTGGGCTGTCGATCGGGCTGTTTATACTAATGCAAAACAAGCCTTTTCCGCAGAAAGAAAAAGGCAGCAACAAGTCATGTTCATAGCAAAGTTAGACTTAATCATGATGCACCTCTCCTTTCTGGTTATTTATCAACGCATCTTTAAACATGCCCTTATTTTACATGACATCTTACAAAATGCAAGTAGATTATCAAAAAATTATTAAAAAACGGTGATTAACCGCGCCAGCCCGCGATATCGTGCGGGGTAAAGCGATAGTCAAGTTTTTTCTGATAGGCCTTTTCATAAGCAGCCTTTTTTTGAGCATAGTCTTTTTCCATCATCAACTTGGCGTTTTCGTTGACCGAAAGCTTGGGATCTGGCCAAATCAGCGGCAGAACGTGCAGCCGATAGCGGGTCTGATAAAAATCGTCGTTATTTTTTTCGGCTTTGGGCAGGTCGATGATTTCCGTAAAACAAGATATGATCGGTGCGTTGGCCCTGGCAGCGTAGTAGTAGGCACCACGCTTGACGGGACGAGGCTTGCGGTAGTTGAACCACATCTCTTGTTCTGGATAGATCAGAACCCAGTGCCCATGCCTAATCTGCTGCGCAATTTTTTGCGGCAGCGTGCGGCCAAGATAGTTGACGTTTTTAGCCAGCGGTAAGACATCGAGATGATTCATCAAAAAGCCGATCAAGCCGCCCATTTTGAGATTGGTTTCTTGAATGACGATAAACAGGCGACGATGATTTTTTTGGGCCAGCTTGCGGATGACGGTATTATCCAGCTGATTAAAGTGATTGCTGGTAATTACTGCGCCTTGAGTTGGCGAAAGCGGCTTAAGATTTTCTAGTCCACAAAACGTGGTATCGTGATTGAACCAGTCCGTGATTCCACGCATTGTGGTTCTGGCAATCAAGTTGTCAAAGCGAGCGCGCCAATGAGTCTGATCCTGCCAAAATTGATTAATGATATCTAGGCTTTCTGCTGAGGTCATCTGCGGGTCGTCAATTTCGACTTTTTCGTTAAAGAGGCCCTGCTGCGCGTGATCGGCAATATTGTTGATCACTTGATCGCGATGGTCGCCAATAATCATGAAAGCCGCACCTGCTCTCCTTGGTCCTGCAGCTTCTTAAACGTAACTGGATTTTTCGGCAGTTCGTCGGCGTGATTGAGCATGCTCATCAATTTTTCCCGGTCAAGCTGCTGCATGGCTGGCGTATAGTGGGCCCGCACCGTTTTGAGCTGCTGGGCGTAAGGCGTTTTTTGAGCGGCTTGCCAGAAGTACTGATCATACATCACTTGATCAAAATGCCATGGTTTGAAAAAGAGGTTGTAGTGAATCAGTTTAGGATCGTCAACACGTTCAGCAGCAAATTCAACATCTTTAGGCATGGCATTCCATTTTTCGTTCAGGTAGGTAATGCGGCCACTGCACATGACGTTTAGATAATCTTGGTCGGGAGCGATGCAGTCGACATGATATTTTTGCAGCAGATACAAGAAGTGCTGAGTAAAATCATCTTGACGCAGCTGTTTAAAATTCATCAGTAAAACGCCAGAGTTGATGTATTCAGCTGCCGGTATGCCGACTGCATTTTTGATGTAGGTCTGCATTGGAGCAACGTGTTCTACGGAATGGTCGGGGGCTGCCCCGATCAGATCGTCATTGAGTGCGATGGCAAACATTTCTGCCGGGTCGCCGTTCCAGACCGTATCGCTGTCTACATAGATTGCCTTATCGTATTGCGGGAAAAGATCCGCTAAAAACAGTCGATAAAAGATGCTGGGCGTGAAGAAATCGGCCCGCAAAAAGTTTTCTTTACGATTTTGAATGGCTCCCAACTTGGCATCATTGATTTCATAAAAAATAATTTCAACGTTATCGCGCGTCAGACTTTTAAGATTTTGCCGCGTAGCCTGCCGCAAGCCCTGATGAACGATAATGATCTGATATTGGTGATCTGATGAGACGTAAGGCAGGAGTGATTCAATCGCTACGGCGGCATAGGGTGCAAAGTCATCGCTGATCGTATAGAAAATTGGAATTGGTTGAGACATATTGACCTTCCTTATAGTTCAGATTTAAGCTGCTGATATTCTTCCAACAGACCATCATATTCATGCAGTCGCAAATCTTTATGGACGTTGCTGATCTGCCATGGTTTGACCGTGAGAATATGGAACCATGGGAAGAAACGAAAGCTGGTGGTAAAGTGCTGAAAAACGGTGTCGTGATGAAGGTGTCGTTGATCATTGAACCGCCGCGGCGCGATTTTTTTGGCGTGCGAAAGACGGTTGATCGCGGCTTGATCCGGCATGAACATGTGGCGCGTGGCAATCATACGGCGTGCCTTGACGAATAGATTGGTTGCCTTGATCTCTGGCAGATTCAAAAGCAGAATTCCTGAATTGATATAGTCGGCCATGCGCATTTGATGGTGGAAGAACCATTTGCCATAGTGATCCAGTACACCGACGACCTGCACGCCAGTCAGATCTTGATAGTAAAAATCGTCAAAAGGCTCGCGGCAGATAACGTCATTGTCTAGATAAAGCAGGCGATCTGGCATGTCGGGAATCAAGTCGATATAAAGGCGCAGCATGGAATAGGGCGTAAAGCGGGAATTCATGTTGGCTGACGGCTGCGATTCATTGAATAATTCAGTGCAGTCGATCAGATGCAGCGTATTTTGTGGATTATAGGACTGAAGCTGCTGGGTCAAAAGATCGGCGGCTTTTTTGCTGAACGGTTCGTATTCGCGGGTTTCAGTAGCCGTTTTCATGGTAAGAACATAGATGTTTAACGGCTCTTTGACATGGTGAAGCAGAGAAAGCGTAACGATCAAGACGCCATCTTCAGCGCGGTGATCGCCACAAAATAAAATATTCACGGTTTCATCTTCTTTCTTGAACGTATTTGATGGATTCATAGCTGCTGCAGTGGGCGCGCTGATTCATTGCGGCTTGGATCTGATCGTGCAGCCAGACCTGCTGTTTTTTGGCCGATTGGTTTTTAGCAGGGATGAACGGTCCATCAATAAAAACGGTTAGACGCGGCTTTTTCCCAAAACGCGGCTTTTGATAGGTCGTCGTCATGCAAAATGCCGGGCTTTGCGTTTTAACTGGAAAGCGAAAACTGGTGTCGGGAAAAGGGCGGATCTCAGTATAGGCAGGCCAGACGTGAGCTTCAGGATAGATGAAGACATGTCCCTGATGCTGAACGACTTTTTGGATGGCTTTTAAGAGCTGTGCAGTTTGGTGAAGCGAATTGCCAACCGGCAGCGCGCCGCCAAAAGAAAGCAGCGGGCCGATCACGGGAATCCCCCAGTTGGCTGGAGCTGCCAGCGCGTAGAAATGCTGGGCCTGACCGACTAAAAACGGCATGAATACGTCGTTGATCGGCTGCGTATGATTGCCATAGACAAAGTATCCCTGTTTTTGGTAGGGCCTCAGCTTTTCCAGGCCGATGATTCGAGTTTGTCGATAGCCATAAGTATACAGATAGGCAAACGCTTTGGCACTGCTGCGCACCATCAAAGACCAGCAGCGTTCAGCCGGCTTAGTGCGCAGCCAGCAAAAATCATCAGGCAGCTGAAAGTCTTGATGCGCGCTTTGAACTACGTCATCAGTTGGTTCGGTATAATAAATGGTTTTTACCAAACTTTTCACCTTCTAAAATTGTAGCAGTTAATTTAAAATTAACAGAAATTAGTCTAGAAGTTATTATACTCAAAAAATATTGCAAGTAAATACTTGCAATGTAGTAAAATTAAGCAGGAAAGGAGATGGGCCAATGAAAAGCAAGTCAGCCACCGATGAAAAAATCATGCAGGCGTTTGCTCAATTGGTTGAACAGCAGGGCTACAGCGCAACGACAACCGTACAGCTGGCCCAGACCGCTGGCGTTAATGAAAGTACAATCTTTCGTCATTTTGGCGATAAGCTTGGCTTGGCAACCGGGTTGATCGTCAGATATCGCAAGAGTTTGATGGACATCATAGCTGATTTTAAGCCGGTTTGGGATCTGGAAACCGATCTGATTGATTTTTCCAGATGTTTTCGAAAGCAGTGGCCTAAGCAGCATGTGATGGTAATGCTGATAAGCACGGTCAAGGACCCAGCACAAAAGCAGAAGCTGCATGCGGCGACTCACCAGATTAAAAATGGCATTCAAGAACAGATCACGCAATATTTAGAGCAGATGCAAAAACGCGGCCGGATTCGGGAGGACGTGAATCCAGAGCAGATTGCACTAAATTTTATTTGGCTCAATATCGGTCAGTTTTGGACCAGCCGCTTTTGGGAAAACGAGCAGCACCAGCTATCAGATGAGCGCTTTTATGAACTGTCGGTACGTCCATTCGTTCATCTGTTGACGACTTAATGGCTTAAAATAATGATTGATAAAGATGAAAAAGAAAGGTTGTTGAATATGGCTTCACGAATTGAACGGCTACGGAAAAGATTTGATGCTTTATATATTGACGCGTTTATGGTTACCAATGAGGCAAATATTTTCTATCTTACCGGCTTTGACTTGATGCAGGGGGATGGCGAGCTTTTGATTACCAAGGATGCCGCCATTTTGATTACCGATGATCGCTATGCTACTGAGCTGCAGGAATTTGACAGCGATGAGGTCGTGGCTACGATCACGCGGGACTACTGGGGGGCTTTAAATCAGATCTGTCAGGGCATGCAGATTGAGGTCATTGGGTTTGAAAATACGATTGACTACCGAATCTATGATGTCTTAGATGAAATCATGACTGCCGATATCGTACCTTTTGATGGGCTGATTGAGTCGATGCGGGCAATCAAGGACCCCGATGAGATTGAAAAGATCCGCTTGGCTGCCCGGCTGCAGTCAGCTGGCTATGAATACGTCTTGAGTTTTATTAAACCAGGAATGACCGAAAGACAGGTTGCCAACCGGCTTGATTTTTGGATGAAGGAGCATGGTGCCGAGTCCGCCTCGTTTCCGACCATCTGTGCCAGTGGTGCCAATGCTGCCATGCCGCACACAACAGCCGGCGATAAGGAAATTGAAGAAGGCGATATCGTTACGCTGGACTTTGGCTACTTTGTTGAAGGCTATACGGCAGACATGACGCGGACGTTTGGAATTGGCGATATTGATCCAGAGCTAAAGGACGTCTATAAAATCGTCAATGAAGCTCGCCAGGCTGTGATTGAAGCTGCCAGGGTCGGAATCCACGGTGATCAGTTGGATGCTGCCGGCCGCCAGATCATTGAAACTGCTGGCTATGGCGATGAGTTCAATCATGGCATGGGTCACGGCATTGGCTTGAGCGTTCATGAACTGCCAAGCAGCTATGGTCCCAATGCCAGCGATGTGATCGTACAAAACAACCAGGTCATTACCGTGGAGCCGGGGATCTATATTCCAGAAATCGGCGGGGTGCGCATTGAAGACGATATTTTGGTAACGCATGGCGGAGTTGAAGTGCTGACGACGGCGCCAACCGAGCTGGAAATCGTTAAATGTTAAGATGAAAAAAGAGCTAGACAGTTTATATAAGTCAATTGATCAAAAAGGCAAAGCAGCCATCTTAAAAAATCAGTTTACTGATCCTTATCTATGTCAAGTTAAGGCAGATTCGCGACGTGGTTTGACGCTGCTTGCTCGGCTGCCGGTTCATGTCGGCAGAAACATCGGCTATGCTCAGCAGAAACTGCGAATCGCCAATCCCAATCTCTACTGTTATCCATTGGCCGATCTGCATCTGACCGTTTTGGATCTGATCGGAGCACGGGCTGATTTTTCGCTGGCACCGGCTGACTTAGCGGCCTATCAAAACAGCATCAAAGAACTGCTAGCGAATTGCCGCCCGTTTTCAGTCACGCTGCAAGGCTTGATTGCCAGTCCCAGCGGTATTTTGGCAGCAGGATATTATTCTGATGAGCTGTTTGAGCTGCGAGAGGCGCTGCGCTTAAAGTTGGCTAAAGAATTGCCGCTTGCTGAGCGTTATCAGACAGCATCCGGTCATGTTACGATTGCCCGTTTTAAAGCGCCACTGAACGATTCTAACGGGCTGCTTTTTGACTTGGCCAAGATGGATCAACTGCGATTTGGCAGCTTTGTCGTCAAGCAGGTAGACTTGGTAATTCACGATTGGTACAATCATGATGTAAAAGTAATTGACGAATTTGCACTGACCGCGCTAAGCTAGCATGGTTGCCAATTTTGGCGGAATAGTGCATAATTAAAAGGATGTCTTAATGACGAAAAAACTGGAGGGCTGACAAATGGCAGAAGATTCCAACATTATCTTAAACAGCGAAGATCAATCGTTGGGTACGATTCAAATCGCTCCACGTGTCTTAGAAATCATTGCAGGGATTGCCGCTGGTCAAATTGAGGGCGTTTCACGCATGCATGGCTCGATTGCCAACAGCGTCAGTGAATTACTGGGGCGTTCTGACCATCGTCGCGGCGTTAAGCTTTCCAACAGTGATGACGAACTGTCGATTGACGTTGACGTTTACTTGGAATATGGCGTTTCCGTTCCTAAGGTTGCTGCTGAGATTCAAGATAAAATCAAGCAGCAGGTTACGCTGATGACCGATCTGAGCGTTAAGGAAGTCAACGTTCACGTACAGGGCGTGATTACGGAAAAAGAAGAGCAACAGGTTGACCCCAATGATATTTTTGGGGAACACGAAAACAAAGATGGTGAAGAATAGTGGAAATTAGTCGTCATGCGATCCGTGAATGCGCCTTTCAAACGCTTTTTGCATTGGCTTCGGATCCGGAAATCGATCGCGAGGCAATCTACGCAGAACGCTTGGGACTCAAGCCGGATGAAGAGGTGCCGGCCTACTTGCCAGAGCTGGTCAATGGCGTCTTGGCTCACCAAGATGAACTGGACGCTCAGATCGAATCCAAGCTGGCTCCAGGCTGGACCTTGTCACGCTTGGCTCGCCCTGATCTGGTGATTCTGCGCCTGGCATTGTACGAGCTGGAATACACGCAGGTACCAAATGCCGTGGCTATTAACGAAGCCTTACGCTTGGCACACGACTTCAGCGATGAAAAGTCATACCGCTTTATCAATGGTGTTTTAGGCAGCATTGAAAGCGAACAAAATTAATCAAAAAACTCATCTCCAAAGCGGGGATGAGTTTTTTTGTGGCGGCTTTAATGCTAGAATATAAACATATGCAATTTTTATGCAGTCTGATAAGGAGAGATTTTAGTGGCAACATTGATCGACGGTCGGGCATTGGCTAAAGAAGTCAACGCCCACACTAAGCAGCGTATTGAGAAGCTAAAGGAAAAAGGCGTTACGCCGGGGATTGCAACGATTTTGGTTGGTGATGATCCAGCCAGCCAGATCTACACGCGCAGCAAGGAAAAAAAGGCGCACAGTCTGGGGATGAAGTCGGTACGAGAACAATTGCCGGCCTCAACCACGCAAGCTGAACTGGTACAGGCGGTTGAGCACTTAAACAGCGATCCATCGATTCACGCGATTCTGGTGCAAGAGCCGCTGCCCAATCATCTTGATGACACGGCAATCGTTAATCTGATTGATCCGCTCAAAGACGTTGATGGTTTTCATCCCATCAATGTCGGTAAGCTCTATAACAACGTCCAGGGCAATTATCCAGTTGCCTGCACGCCGCGGGGAATTATGACGATGCTGCGCCATTATCACGTTCCGTTGGCCAGCCAGGACGTTGTGATCGTTGGCCGCAGCACGCTGGTCAGTCGGCCGCTGCAGGCGCTGTTGATCAATGAGGATGCCACGGTAACGATTACCGGACGGCGCACTAAGGATCTAGCTAAGCGAACGCGTGAAGCCGATATTCTGGTCGTAGCAGCCGGCGTACCTAATTTGATCAAGGCCGATGCCGTTAAGCCGGGAGCCACGGTGATCGATGTCGGCATCAATCGGCTGGATGACGGTACGATCGTTGGCGACGTTGACTTTGAATCAGTCAAAGAGGTCGCGGGAATGATTACGCCCGTTCCAGGTGGGGTTGGTCCAATGACGATCGCCTCTTTAATGGAACAAACGGTTGATCTGGCAGAATGGAGCGCGGAGATTAATGGATAAAAAGGATTGCCTGACGGTTAATCAACTGACTCGCTATATCAAACGTAAATTTGATTTTGATCCTTATCTGCAAAAAAATCTTTGGATCGTTGGCAAGCTGACCAACTTTAAGCAAAGAGCACGCCATCAGTATTTTTCGCTTAAAGATGATGACGCGCCTGAAGATCAGCAGGCCGTAATCGATGCCGTCATGTTTGGCAGCGACTGGGAAAAAGTCGACTTCACACCGGAAAACGGCATGGAGGTTATCTTGGGCGGCAAGGTGACGGTCTATGAAAGAAACGGCCGCTATCAGTTTTATGTCAATCGGATGCTGCCGGTTGGCGTCAGTGCAGCCCAGCTGGCATTTCAAGAAACCTATAAAAAACTGAAGGCCAGTGGGGTATTTTCGCATGCGCAAAATCCGCGGCCGCTGAATCGGTTTCCTAAGCGGATTGCGATTGTAACCAGCAATGATGGGGCCGTTAAGCATGATATGATTACGCGGATCCGCAACAACAATCCCCTGGCTCAAGTGGTTTTTTATCCAGCGCAGGTACAAGGCGAACGGGCTGCTGAGGATCTGGCCCGCCAGATACAGCGCGCTGGCATCAATGGCACGTTTGATACGCTGATCGTGGCGCGGGGTGGCGGCTCAGAAGAAGATCTGATGCCGTTCAACTCAGAAATCGTGGCGCGAGCAGTAGCGGCCAGCCCGATTCCTGTAATCTCAGGGGTTGGTCATGAAACTGATACGACCATCTGTGATCTGGCGGCTGATTATCGGGCTCAGGTACCGGGACTGGCAGCGGAAATGGCGACCCAGTTGCATTTGCTGGATATTCTGACTGAACTGCAGCGGGCCCGTACGCAGATGGCTAATACGATTCAGAACCAACTGCAGCAGGTCCAGCAGCAGCTGCAGGTCCTGACCAGCAGTTATGTATTTTCTCAGCCCGCTCGTCTGTATGAAGGCGAACAGCAGCATGTTGATCAGCTGACTGAAAAACTGCAGCAGTCCATGCAGTGGCGCCTTTCGCAAACCAACCACGACTGGCAGCGCTTGTTGGATTCGCTTTTATTGAATGCGCCAGCCAATCGACTGCAGCAGAATCGACAACAGCTCACACAACTGCAGCAGGCAATGATTCATGCCATGGATAAGCAGCTGCTGTCGGCAGGCGACCGGTTCAAGAATCTGCTCAGTCAGCTGGATTCACTGAGTCCGCTGAAAGTGATGGCGCGCGGCTACAGCTATGTGACAAAAGAAGATAATAAAGTCGTTGCCAGCACCAGTCAGCTGCAGCCTGATGAGCAAGTGGCGCTGCATTTTAGTGATGGCACGGCTGAAGCAGTAATCAAAAAAATCAATAAGAGGTAAAAAATGGCAAAACAACCTAGCTTTGAAGAACAGATGAGTCAGCTGCAGCAAATCGTCAACGAGCTGCAGCAGGGCAATCTGTCTTTGGAAGAATCATTGAACGAATTCAAAACCGGTATGGAATTGGCAAACGGTCTGCAAAAACAGCTGCAAAACGCTGAGGCTACGGTTGCCCATCTGATGAAAGACGATGGCAAGGAAGTCGAGGATCCAACCGACAGCCGCAACGATGATGGCTCAGGACACCAGGGATACCGTTCACAGTTTAGCGGCCAGGGATTTGAAGACGATCAGGACGATAACGTTGATCTTTTCTAATTTGCGATTAATGAAAGGAATGAGCAAATGGTCAGCACGATAACGGAACTTAAAACACGGATCGATGCCTATCTGGACCAGGCTCTGCCAATGGACATCGACCAGCCGACTTTAAAAGAATCAATGTGCTACTCGGTTGAAGCGGGCGGCAAACGCTTACGGCCGGCACTGACATTGGCAACGATTGAGATGCTGGGCAAAAAGATCGACCAGAATGCGCTGCGGGCTGCCTGTGCCTTAGAGCTGCTGCATACCTACTCGCTGATTCATGATGATCTGCCAGCGATGGACAATGATGGTCTGCGGCGGGGCGAGCCAACCAATCACGTCAAGTTTGGCGCGGGGATGGCGACGCTGGCTGGTGATGGCTTGCTGACGCTGGCTTTTCAATGGCTGACGGATAATCAGCTGCCAGTTGACGTTCAGGCGAATCTAACGCTGGCTTTGGCTAAGGCGGCTGGTCCCAGCGGTATGGTTGCTGGACAGGCACGCGATATCGAGGGCGAGGGCCAGCATCTGAAGCTAACCGAGCTGCAGTATCTGCATCGCCAAAAAACGGGGGCACTGCTCAAATACGCGGTTCAGGCAGGTGGCATCATCACTGAGCAGCCGGTTGCAGTCATTGACCTTTTAGGAACGTTTGGCGCGCAGTTTGGCTTAGCTTTTCAGATCTATGACGACATTATGGACGTGGTAGCCACGCCAGCACAGATGGGCAAGGCAACTCAAAAAGACGCCGCTGAGCACAAAAACACCTATCCAGGACTGTTGGGACTTGATGGTGCTAAAGAACAGCTGCAAAAAGCCCTTAGTCAGGCAAAAACGGCTCAGCAGCAGCTGGCAGAACTGACAGGACGATCAATGGCTGGTTTTGATCAATTTTTGGCATACTTTAAACTATAGGACGAGATTATGATTGAAAAAGAACGCGTTGATATTTTACTAGTCAAGCAGGGCCTGTTCGATTCCAGAGAACAAGCCAAGCGTGCCGTAATGGCTGGCGAGATCCTAGGCAAGAACAATGAGCGCCTTGATAAGCCAGGGCAAAAGATTCCCGTTACGACAACGCTGCACATGAAGGGCAAGAAGATGCCGTACGTCAGCCGAGGTGGTCTGAAACTGGCCAAGGCACTCAAGGTATTTGACATCTCGGTTAAAGACAAAGTGGTACTGGATATTGGCAGCTCGACCGGCGGCTTTACCGACGTGATGCTGCAAAACGGCGCCAAGCTCAGCTATGCCTTAGATGTTGGTACCAATCAACTGGTTTGGCAGCTGCGGGACGATCCGCGCGTCGTGGTAATGGAGCAGACCAACTTCCGCTACAGCAAGCTGGCTGATTTTACGCATGGTCAGCCGGAGTTTACCTCGATTGACGTATCGTTTATTTCTTTGAGTCTGATTCTGCCGCCACTGGCCCAGATTCTGAAAATGGGCGGCTCGGTCGTGGCCTTGATCAAGCCGCAGTTTGAAGCCGGTAAGGAGCATGTTGGCAAGCATGGCATCGTTCGTGATCGCAAGGTGCATGAAGAAGTGCTGCAGCATGTTCTGGGCTTTGCAACCGCTGATCATTTTGATGTTTTAGGACTGGATTTCTCGCCGATTAAAGGTGGTCAGGGGAATATTGAATTTTTGGCGCACCTGCAGCTGGTTGATCGGGAAGGCCGCATCGCACCAGAAGTTGACATCGACCAGACGATCAGCGCGGCTTATGCGGAACTGAACAAGCAGGATTAGTTTTGGAGGCTTTGTCAATGAAAAAATCAGAACGTCAGCGACACATTCAAGAAATTATTTCCAATCAATACGTCGAACGTCAAGAAGATCTGGTCAAGCTACTGGCCAAATCCGGCATTCGCGTCACGCAGGCTACGATTTCACGCGACATCAAGGATATGCAGCTGCTCAAGGTGCCAAGCGTAGGCGGCGGCTATCACTACAGCCTGCCAGCCCGGCGTCAAGACAATAAAGAAGAACGGCTGGCAAACGTGATGGGTAATGAGCTGCAGGAAATGAAGCGCAGCGATCGTTTCGTATCCTTGTCAATGCGGCCAGGCAACGGTCCGGTAGCCGCCATGCTGATCAATCAGATGAAATATCCCACGGTGTTTACCGCGATTGGCGATGACGCTACGGTTTTGATCGTCTGTCACTCTGCCGGGGCCGCCGTTGAATTTGAACGAACGCTGCAGGCACTGCGCTAGACTGGGTGATCAGCTATGCTACAGGAACTGACAATTGATAATTTAGCGATTATCGAGCATTTAACGCTGGATTTTAGCGATCAGATGACGGTTTTGACTGGTGAGACCGGGGCCGGCAAGTCCATTATTATCGATGCGGTGGGTTTATTGGCTGGCAATCGCGGCTCACAGGAGTTTATTCGGCATGGCGAAGAAAAGCTTCATCTGCAGGGCCAGTTCACATTACCGGATGATCAGCGCTTTTTTGCATTACTGGATGATCTGGGAATTGAACGTGATGATGGCACGCTGATTATTTCGCGCGAGATTCATCGCAATGGCCGCAACGTGATTCGGGTCAATGGCGCGCTGATCAATACTGCCACGCTGCGTAGAATCGGTGCTCATCTGGTTGATATTCAAGGGCAAAACGATCATCAGCAGCTGATGCAGCCAGAAAACCATCTGCACATGCTCGATCAGTTTGCCGCCGACCAGGTTAAGCCGCTGTTGTCCAAATATCAAGAGGCCTATCAGCGCTATGCCAAATTGAAGGCAACGCTGAGCCGCAAGCAGGCTGACTCGCAGCAGTGGGCCCAGCGTCTAGACATGCTGCGCTACCAGGTTAAAGAAATCAGTGCTGCCGATCTGCACGCCAATGAAGAAGATGAGCTGACCAGCGAGCGCGACCGCTTAGAGCATTTTCAACAGATCAACAATGCGCTGCAACTGGTCGTCGGGGTTTTAAATGAAGGCGAGGCACCGGTTCTGGATCAGGTTGCCCAGGCAATGAATGAGGTTCAAGAAATCGCGCCGTTTGACTCAGCCTATGATGAGTTGAGCAAGTCGCTCGGGGATGCCTACTATTCGCTTCAGGATGCTGCCAATGCCGCCAGTCGTCAATTAGACATGCTCGAATTTGATGACGGTCGTCTGGAACAGATCAATGAGCGGCTGACCATTATTGGTGATTTGGAACGTAAGTATGGCGATACGGTTGAAGACGTCTTGGCATATTATGAAAAGATTCATAAGGAACTGTCGACGATGGAGCAGACCGCCGATTCAGATGATGAGCTTAAGCAGCAGCTGGCCGCGGTGACTGATGAGCTGCAAAAACTGGGCGGTGAATTGAGCCAGGTTCGTCAAAAAGCCGCCCATCAGCTCAATGGCCAGGTTCATCAGCAGCTAAAAGAACTCTATATGGACAAAGCCGTTTTTGAGGTTAAGTTTCATCAAAATGAGTCGATGACCTTTTATCCGGATGGGATTGACAATGTTGAGTTCTATATTCAAACCAACCCTGGCGAAAGCATGGGGCCATTGGTAAAGATTGCCTCTGGCGGGGAGCTTTCGCGGGTCATGCTGGCCTTAAAGACGATTTTTGCGCAGCATGAGGGCGTTACCTCAATTATTTTTGACGAGGTTGATACGGGGGTCAGCGGTCGCGTTGCCCAGGCCATTGCCGATAAGATCAAGCTGATTGCCCAGCATTCACAGGTTTTGTGCATTACGCATCTGCCGCAGGTTGCCGCCGTTGCTCAGCATCATTTTCTGATTCAAAAAAACGTGCAGAACAACCGTACGACGACGCACGTTACGATTCTGCATCCTGAAGAACGAATTAATGAATTGGCTCGGATGATCTCAGGTGAAGAAATTACCAAGCTGAGCCGCGAGCATGCTAAAGAATTATTGCAGATGGCGCATTCATAATCCATGCTAGGTTTTGCATTTGCGGGTACGTCACGTTAAGCTGCTAGGTGCTTTACATCCGTGAACGTGCAGAAGTTGGATTGAAATATATGGATGTGATTAGCCAGCTGCTGCCACTAAGATTACGGAATTTTCGGTTAAGGATACAAATCAGCTTGGTGAAAAGTAAAAATGGGACTCCTTGTCAAACGACTGGGGTCCCATTTTTTATTGGCTTGCTATCCAATCAGTGTAAAAACTGCTTAAAATCAAGCTTTGATCATTGAATTAACTTGTTGGTCAAAGAAGCAAATGATGAATATCGAAATCGGATTACGATCATCGAGTCAGTCAGCGGATAGTCGCAAAAGCCGCAATCGAATATGTTGTTGAAATCGGGTCGGTTATTAGATTTTGGCAGGATCGATCATTAAGCAGAGGTGTTTGATTACATCGCAATGTTTATGGGGCGAATGATTTGATTTTCATCTGATCGTGAAGTTTAGTTCTATTGGCGATGAACCAGAAGAAAACGGTAGCTATTATAGGCGGAAAATGGTAATCACGTGCTATCCTTCATTACCTAATGATTTCTAAGATGGCAGTGGACTAAACGATAAAAGATCAAGTGTTATCGGAAAAGTTAGGAATCAACTGATTAAAATTCAGTGGTATCTATTTGCCTCAATATATTATATACGATATAATATTATAAAATAAAACTGAAAGAGGCGAAACGAGAGATGAAAATTCAAGTTTCAGCTGATCTTTTGGATGGCTTGGTGCTGGCGCTGCTTGAACGCAAAGATTACTACGGCTACGCGCTGACGCAAGACATGCAAAAAGCGATTACGATTTCAGAATCCACTCTTTATCCGGTATTGCGCCGGCTAAAAAGAGATCAGTTCGTTGAAACGTATGATCAGCCATATCATGGACGCAATCGCCGCTATTATCGCATTACGTCTGCTGGTGAATCACATCTGGCACGCGTTAAGCAGGTATGGAAAGACTATAAGGAAAGCCTCGATTCGATTTTTGAGGTCAGCAAATATCCTGTAAAGGAGGATCAGACACATGACTTCTGAAACTGCAAAGTACATGCAGATGTTAAGACGTTACCTTCGCAAGCTGCCAGATGATGAGATTGATGACATCGTTGAATTCTACAGTGAGTATTTGGCAGATGCCGGCATTGATACCAAAGCAGAAATTGAACAGGAACTAGGAACACCGCGTCAGCTTGCCTTAAAGATACTTGCTGATCACTCCATCAAAGAAGAGGCTGAAGATCAGCGGGTAGTCTCAAAAACCAAGATTAAGACGACATGGCTGATCATTCTTGCGCTGTTGGCTACTCCAGCAACCTTGATTATCGGTTTGATTCTGCTGAGCGTGCTGATTGCCATCTTTGCAGTCGTCTTTAGTGGCGTGGTGGTAGTTATATCGCTTGCCGGGGGTGGCATCTTCTTAACGGCGGCGGCTATCTTTACCGGTCTGAGTCTTTTGTTTACCAACCTGGGGACAGGACTTTTCTACCTAGGGATTGGCTTGCTCGGATTAGGACTGTTGCTGATCGTGATTCCACTCGTCTGGGGATGTTCTGTCTGGATCGTTAAGGCATGCACGCGCCTCGTTCAGCACGTCTACTACAAGTACATCAAAAAGGAGGCGGCAAAATGAAAAAGACCATTGTAAGCGGCCTGGTCACCACGGTGATTGGCGCTGTTGTGCTGGCGTTTGGCATTGGGATGCATGGTCAGCGGGCAGTAATTTTTGACGGCTTGACTCCGCACGTGATATCAAAGGCCAAGACAACACGGACCCAAACCTATGCCAAAGCTGAGCGGATTAAGGCAGACGTAAGCGATATGAATGTCGTTGTCAAATCGGGCAAGACTTTTTCTGTTAAGTATGCCGGTGAAAAGATCAATCAGCCAACCATTCAAAAGAAAAACGGTACGGTGATCATCAATTCTAAGAGTCATAAGCATGGCTTTAGCTTTAATGGCTTCAGTTTTTCTTCAACTGGCTTTTATCATGGCGCGGCAAATGACAAGCTGACGATTACGGTACCAGAGAACGTAAATCTCAAGCATTTGGCGCTGCGGGTTAGTGATGGCAAGGTCATTCAAGAACCAGCTGCCAAGATGAAAATCGAAAAATATGATTTACGGGTAAACGATGCCAGTCAAGTCAGCTTGAGCAATCTGGAAATTGAGCAGGCCGACTTCCAACTCAACGATACGGATACTGTTTTTAATGGCGTAACGATCAACAATGGCCAGCTGCACCTTAACGACAATGATCTTGCCGTTAACGATTCTGCTTTAACCAAGACGCTGATTCAGACGGCTGATTCAGATATTACGATGAATTCGGTTGCCTTGGATGGCGGCAGTCTCAGTACCCAGGATGGCGACGTTCATTTTAACGCCATCACGATTACCAATAGCTACTCGATTACAGCCAAGGATGGCGACGTGGAAGCACTGAACACTAAATCGGATGGCTACTCGACTTCGGTCAGCGACGGCGACAATCGCTTATTCAATCAGTCCAATGACAATGGCGGTACGCTTACTCAAAACGATGCCGCGCCAAATCGCCTGCAGGTCACTGCTTCCGATGGTGACGTGACGATTAGATAGGGGGATTATTATGAAAAAGCTGACGAAATCAAACGATCGGATTATTGCCGGTGTTTGTGGCGGAATTGCAGAGTATTTTGGCTTTGACGCAACGATCGTACGACTGGTGACTGCCGCCCTGGCTCTTTTCACCGCGATTGTGCCATCAGTCATTCTTTACCTGATTGCGGCAATGATTATTCCAGACGCATCGCCAAAGAAACCTGAAGATGATGGTCCAGTTTTCTACGAGTCAGATAAAAAATAATAACTAAAAATGCCCGGTGATTGTCAGCGGAAATAAGCTGATGATGGCAGGGCATTTTTGCTTGAATCGATTAGGTAAAATTCAATTATGAAATTTGAAAAAGGCGGTCTATTTGAATAGATCGCCTTTTAATCATCATTCAATGTAATTTTTTGACAACGCTTTCTTTTGTGAAACATGATCATACGAAGACTTTATTAAAAAAATTCAAACTAGCGGGAAGCTTAACGTTATTCACCATAAAACGGCTCCAGTCCAAAGATTGATACATTTTTGGCCGATCATCTTTACTCTTAGATTAAAAGTAAATAAACTTTGTATTAACTTTTGATTAGAAGGGAGCCTACCTATGACATCTTTACTACGCAAAAAAGATATCAATGTCTTGATTAGTCACGCATCACCATTAAAACGAACGCTGCGCACCTGGGATCTGACTTTCCTGGGAATTGGTGCCATTATTGGTACGGGGATTTTTGTTTTAACTGGGAAAGGGGCCCTTACTGCTGGACCAGCCCTTTCCATTTCATTTTTGATCGCGGCACTTTGCTGCGGCTTTGCTGGCCTTTGTTATGCTGAATTTGCATCAATGGCACCAATTGCTGGCTCGGCCTACACTTATTCTTACATTGCATTTGGTGAAATCATCGCTTTTATTATTGGCTGGGATCTGATCCTGGAATACGCGCTTAGTGCCGCAACTGTGGCCGTTGGGTGGTCGGGTTATTTTGTCAACCTGCTCGATAATTTTGGGATTCATATTCCAACGGCCCTAACAACCGCGGCTGGGACCACGCCTGGTGTTACTAGTTACTTCAACTTACCGGCTTTCTTGGTCGTTTTGATCATTACCTGGGTCATCTCGATGGGAATCACGCAAACTAAGCGGGTCAACGATACAATGGTAATTGTCAAATTGCTGGTCATTATTCTCTTTATTGCCTGCACGGTTTGGTTCATCAAGCCGCAAAACTGGCATTCTTTCAGCCCATATGGATGGTATTCGCATCATAATGGTACGGCGACCGGAATTATTCCGGGGGCTTCGATCGTCTTCTTCTCGTTTATCGGTTTTGATTCGGTCTCATCCAGTGCCGAAGAAACGATCAATCCTAGCAAGACTTTACCGCGTGGGATTCTGCTCTCGCTGATTATCTCAACGATTCTGTACTTCTGCATGACGCTTACAATGACTGGCGTCGTTCGCTACCCAGTTTTCCGGAAATATATCAATGCGCCGGTGCTGGCGGTTTTGGCGAAGACTGGTCAAAGCTGGCTGTCGATTATCGTGTCGATTGGTGCTATTCTTGGGATGACCACCGTTATTCTGGTTCAGCTGTATGGTCAATCAAGAATCAGCTATTCAATGTCACGGGATGGCCTTTTTCCGAAGTTCTTCGGTCAAGTTGATGAAAAACACCAAACGCCTTTTAAAGGGACTTGGTTTTTCGGCATCATTACTTCGCTTGGAGCCGGCTTGATCAACTTAAACATTCTATCTGAATTGGTTAACATTGGGACACTGACTGCCTTCATCCTGGTTTCGGCGGGAATCTTGATCATGCGCTATACGCAGCCTGATCTGCATCGTGGTTTTAAAGCACCGGGCGTTCCGTTTACCCCGATCATTTCGATTATTTTCTGCTTAACGCTGGTGGCAGGACTTAACTGGGAAACCTGGGTTCGATTCTTTGTCTGGCTGGCTCTGGGAATGGCGCTTTACTTTGGCTATGGTCGGCGGCATTCGCATTTAAATCCAAACTACAAAGGAGCTGATTAAAATGGCCTACAAAAATATTTTAGTCGGGATTGATGGTTCTAAACGTGCTGAACGAGCTTTTGAAACAGCGGTTGATCTGGCCAAGGTTTTTTCGGCCAAGCTGTACTTGGTCTGGGTAGTCAATCGTGACCGCGGGATGGATTCATCATTTGGAGTCAATGAGGATTTCTACCAGGATTTTGCCAAACGTACCAAAAAACAGCTGCAGATCTATTTGAAAAAAGCACAGGATAAAGGAGCAGATGCCAGTGCCACGGTGATTATCGGCAGCATTAAAACCGTGCTTGCTTATGATTTTCCTGATCAGCATGATATTGATCTGATTGTCCTTGGCAGTACCGGGATCAATGCCGTTGAAAAAATGCTGCAGGGGTCGCATACCGATTATGTCGTTCGTCATGCCAAGGCCGATGTGCTGGTAGTCAAGTAGATAGATTTTTTATCGACACGTCATTAAGGAGGAAGTTTCCATGAGTAAAATTGCATCACTGGTTCCAGAAAGTTTAAAGTCATCCAAGCCATCACTGATTCGAGTGCTTAACAATAAATACGGCAGTGATCCAGAAGTCGTTAATCTGACAGTTGGCGAGCCGGATTTTAAAACGGCCGATCATGTTAAGCTGGCGGCAATCAAAAGTATTCTTGACGATCATACGCACTATCCGCACAACTGGGGGACACTAGGTCTGCGTAAGGCAATCAGCGAATATCTGGCAGACGACTTGGACCTTCACTATGATCCAGAAGGCGAAATCTTCGTTACAGAAGGTGCCAGTGGAGCCATCAGTACGATTATTGCCGGTTTATGTCAGCCAGGTGACGTCGTATTGATCCCTTGCCCTGCCTACACGCTTTATCGAATCAATGCCGAGCTACGTGATGCCAAAGCGGTTGAACTGGAAACTGCCGAGCCTGACTTTAAGGTGACGCCGGAATTATTGAAAAAGGCGTTGGACAAATATGGTGAAAAGGTAAAGGTGCTGGTTCTCAACTATCCAGTCAATCCAACTGGTGTCACCTATACTCCTGATGAGGTCCGGGCACTGGCTGATCTCCTCAAGGACTACAACGTTGCCATTTTGGATGATGAGATCTATGCCGACCTGCTTTATGAAGGTGAGCATCTGCCAATGGCTAAGCTGCTGCCAGACCAGACCCTTTATGTCAGTGGGGTGTCTAAAAATGCCGCAATGACTGGCTGGCGGGTTGGTTATATCTGCGGACCGCGTGATGTTTTAGGAGCACTGGCCAAGGTACATCAAGCCGCAATCTCGACCAATGCCACGATGAACATGGATGCCGCTGAAGAAGCCCTCCGTCATGGCAAGGCTGATACTGCTCAAATGAAAGCAGAATATGATCGGCGGCGGCAGTTCTTAATGACCGCTATGGATAAGATTGGTTTCCAATACACTAAGCCAATGGGGGCCTTTTATCTGTGGGTCAAGATTCCAGACAGCTTTGATGGCGATTCGATGGCCTATGCAGAGCATCTGGCAGAAAAAGCTAAAGTAGCCATTGTTCCGGCAGCGGCCTTCACCAAGCTTCCCGTGCGCTACTTTAGAATCTCATATGCGGCTTCAATGGAAAAACTTAAGCGGGCAGTTGATGGACTGGCCAAAGTTTTTGCAGAAGACGGTTCATTCTACGACTAGTGATGCTGAATTACCGGTATTCAATCCAGGGATGTCGGCAACTGAATAACAAAACAATCGGACAAAAGCAAAAACAGGCTCGAGAAATTTCTTCGGGCCTGTTTTTATATATATAAATTAGTATGATAAGAAATGTCGATATATTTATGATATTGATTGTGTTTAAAGAATTTGGCGCCAGTTCTCCCCATAACGTCTTCTCAGTTCTCTTTCGGCTGAGCCGCTAAGCATTAGATCATTGGATTGAGTTGCCCAATATACGAGATCTTCTTTTGTGGCATTATGAGTTTTTTCGAAGTTATTGCTGACCTTTTTATCGAGGTCTGCATCTACCTTAAATGCCCAGTAAATGATAGATACGATCCCTAAACCAATCGCTCCTAGCATATGACCCCACTTAATGCCTTTTTTAGCGTGAAGATACCAACAAATACCTAATATAATTATAAGAATAATAAGAAACATAATAGCTCTCCCCTAAGATCTATTGCTTGATAAAAAACAATTGCTAATTAATATTATTAAGTTAAATAACATTATACATATCTATATATGGTCAATACTTTAATTTTATTAACTGATAAATACATATAATTTGGCTTTCTAATGTTGCTAAAAAAGACTGCTTTTTCTTCACAAAGTCAGCAATCTTGAGGCCGTTAAATCATCAGTTGGCTGCTGAAGAAATGCAATGAACAAACGATTCTGAAGTCGGCACCAATCAATATCAGGGTTGTGTCAACTGCCAACGATTAAGAAGCGGTGGCGGAATGCCTAGTATTTGAAGACATAAGAAAAGAGCCCGCCAGTCAGCGAGCTCTTTTGATTTAGACTTGATTAATCTTTGCGCTTGTTTTGATTATCCTTGACGTGATTACGGATTGGATAGCTCAAGTAGGTCGTGCTGGTCATGACGATTGGCAAGATGATTACCAAGATGATCAGACCAACGATTACCGTCATAGCAACTTCAATCAGCGTTGGAATGCCAGATGGAATCAAAGCAGCAAACGTACCACTCAAGATGATAGCGGCACTGATAACGACGGTCCCGATGATTGCACAGGCATAGTAGATTCGCTCGCCTGGCAGATACTTGTTCTCGTCGATTTCACGATAACGCGTCATCAAGAAGATACTGTAGTCAACCCCTAAGGCAATCAGCATAATGAAGCTAAAGAATGGTGTATTCCAAGCCAGCATGCTGCGGTGCATGAAGATGCCGACCAGCCAGTGGTTGATTGACAGTGAGGAAATGTAGGCCAACAACAGCGAACCCAGAATGTAGACCGGCTGCAGCAGCGAATGCGTGATCAGCATCAGCGCAATGCCAATCCCGATCAGCATGATGGCAGCGGTCCGGACAAAGTCGCCGCTGGCCGTGTTCTTAATGTCATTGATCCGTGAAGACTGACCGCCCATGGCAACCGTGGCATTGCTAAGGGCAGTGCCTTTCAATGACTTACGAGCCATGTTGGAGATGTTTTCGGCATCTTTTGTGGCTTTTTCATCACTAGGGTTGGTGTCAAAGACAATCGTAATCTTGGTGATCTTACGGTTGGATGACATGTAGTTGTCGATTGCTGGCTTAAAGGTCTTGCTGTGCAGAACTGACTTAGGAATGTAGAAGGTTTCAGCAGCTGCCGACTTCTGCAGACCCGTCAGATAGCTTTGACCCTCGCCAAGTCCAGAGTTCAGCTGGTTAAGGCCGTTGGTGATCTGTGGTGAGCTTTGCGCCAGCTTGTTGATGCCGGTGTTAAGCTGCAGACTGCCGGCACTAAGCTGTCCCATCCCGGCACTTAACTGTTGACTGCCAGAGTAGGCAGAGTTGATGCCGTTGCTTAACTGTGGCGATGCGGCTGCCAGCTTATTGATACCGGTGTTAAGCTGCCCCAGTGCATTGGTGCCTTGACCAAGTGCGCTTTGAATCTGGTTGAGGCCGCTGGTTAACTGCTGCAGGGCTGAAACGGCACCTGGCAGCGCAACATTGGAGGCTTGCGCTAATTGAGCAACTTGAGCCTTCAGCGTTGCGACCTGCGTATTAAGGTTCTGCAGACTGGAAGCCGAACCGGCAACGTTTTGCAAGGAACCGGCCAGTGATTTGTCGGCATTACCAGCTGTCTGCAGGTTTTGGGCCACGCTTTGCAGCTGACTGGCCAGCGCGCTGGTTTGACTGTTGGTCTGAGAAGCAATCTGGCTTTGAATGCCGCTAAGAATCTGCTGCATGGCTCCTTCCATCACGGCCTTTTGCTGGTCGTTCAGGTTGGCTTGACTTTCAGCAGCCTTAAACTGAGTCATGACAGAATCAAGACTGGCTGAGCTGGAAGAACCGGCAGATCCTTGAATGCTCTTTAAGGTATTGCCTGCCTGTTCCAGCTGACTGCCAATGATTTGAGCCTGACTGGCAACGTTTTGCAGGTTGGATTGGATGCCAGTCGTATCAATTGAGGTACCAGCACTCTGCAGGGCACTGTTTAGCTGTTGGATCCCGTTATTGATCTGTGGCAGACCGCTTTCCAGCTGTTGAAGCTGTGAGGCATTGGCGCCGGTCAATTGAGAACTGAGCTGCTGACTCATCTGGTTCATGCCGTTGACCAGCTGCTGACTGCCGGCACTAAGCTGGTTTAAGCCGCTGGTCATTTGATTGCCGCCAGAACTAAGCTGTGCCAGACCAGAAGTCAGTTGGTTAGCACCAGTAGCCGCGGAATTGATCCCGCTGTTCAGCTGGTTGGTACCAGTTGCGGCGGAGTTAAGGCCATTTGTCATCTGCTGACTACCAGCGCTTAGTTTGCCAAGCCCGTTACGAGCCGTTGAAACGCCGTTGTTAACCGTCTTCATCTGGCTGTTGACGTAAAGCTTCTTGATCTTGGAACCAGATGGCTGAGTAACGGAAGCCACGGTCTTAACGCCTTTGGTATGCTTGATCTGTTCCGTCAACTGGTCGATCAGCTTTAAGTCTTTTTCGTTGTCCAGCGTGTGGTTGGACTTGATATAAAGCGTGGCGGGCTCAGCCGTTCCTTTGGAGAAGTGCTTCTGAACGATCAGGAACCCTTGCTTGGATGGCGTTGAGTCAGCAATTTCTGCCGTGTCGTCATAATTCAGCTTGTTTTGATAAGTGAAGTAGAATGGCGACAGAGCAGCCAGAACCAAGACCAGCGCAATGATTGGATGGGCCAGGGAATGCTTGGAAAGAAAACGCCAGAACGGACTTTCCGATTCACCGTTGAAGGTCTTAACCGGCCAGAACATGGTCTTACCCATCGTGGTCATAAAGAACATGTTCAGCGTCAGCAAGACAATCAGCAAAACGGCAACCCCAACGGCAACCCCAGCTGCGGATTTGTAAACTGAGAAACGGGCCAGACCCAGTGCTGAGAAACCGATCAAAATAGAGGATCCTGACATCAGAATCGTCTTGCCGGCATTCCACTGGGCGTTTTTGGCCGCCTCGAACTTATCCATGCCGTTTCCTAGATTAGCTTTGAAACGGTCATAAAGCAGAATGTTGTAGTCGGTACCGATCCCAAACAAAACGATCACCATAAAGACTTGGGTAAAGTTACTGAATGGGAAATTAAAGTTCTTAACCAGGTTGGTAACGATTGAAAAGGCGGTAATGAACGAAACCCCAACCGTCAGCAGCGAGATCAATGGAACGATCGGTGACCGGAAGACCAGTACCAAGACGATGAAGATAAAGATAACCGAGATGACCTCAGTCTTCTTGATTCCTTCTTGGATGGCTCCCGAAAAGTCGTCCTGCAAGATGTCGGCGCCAGTAATATAGGTTCTGATGCCATCCGTCTTAACGGCTTTAGTAAGCTGCTTGTTGATATTGGAAACTGATTTCTTTTTAGAAACGTTTAACTGAATCAGTTCGGTAGTCTTGTCTTTTGAGATCAGGTTCTTCTTGGTAGCCGAGTTTTCATAGGGGGTCAACATACTCTTGATGCCCAGTTCGGATTTGTGACGCTTCAGATAGCGAATCGTCCGGTTAACGTTTTTTTGATCCGATTTGGACATTGCACCGTCTTGATTGTTAAAAACGGCGACAACCTGATAGGTATTGTTTTGATGATGTCCCCAATGATTGCCAATCGTGCTGGCAACCTCACTTTGAACGTTGGCAGGCAGTGAGATTGTCGAGTGCTCACGCGTTAATTGATTGACGTTAGGCAGCATGAAGATCGAGATCACAACAATGAGAATCCACGCGATCAAGGATCCAACGTGGTTTTTAATAAATCGCATCTCAAAATTTCTCCTTACCTATTTATATAAAAAAATAATGCACCAAAATTTCGGCTTGCATGTCCTAGGCTTTTTCAACGGGGTCAATCAATCGAAAAAGCATTTGATGGTAGTTGACGGTCGCAACATTTTCATCTTCATCTTGGTAGAGTGGTGTCGTTTCAAGAAAAATATAGCCTAAAACCGCACCTATCAAGACGTGTGAAGAAATCAGCCGGTTGCCATCTACATCAACGACTTGATCGACCAGCTTGATCATTCGCTTGATTTCTTGATACATTGCCGAGTCGGTTGAAAAACGCTGGGCATGGTACAGGATCGCTGATAAAGAAGCATGGGCCAGTAAAAAATCACGAACGATATCCGCGAATTTTAAATAGGCCTTGGAACCGGAAAGACCGATAATGCCATCAACGACCTGCTGATACATTTGCTGCATCAATCGAGCACCAGTCAGCGATACCATTTCTTCACGGTTGGCGACATAGTTGTAAAGCGATTGTGAGCGAATGTCGAGTGCTTTAGCCAGATTGGGCATGGTTAAAGCTTCAAGCCCTTGTTCATCGGCTAATTTTTCAGCAGTAGCAAGTACCTTTTCCAGATCAAGGGTTCGTCGCTTGGTCATGAAATCCCTCCTTTACTTTTTTAACCAGAATAATATAACATTACTAAATGTAGATAACAATCTACACTCTGTAGTTTATTTGAGCGAGACGTTCTATTATGAGATATATGTCGTAAATTATTCCATGACGGTATAAAAAAAGACCTGCAACATTTGGCAAGTCTTAGGATAAGGGATGGGCAATGTAGCGTAATTGATCGAAATCAAAGAAGTAGGAAAGATTTTTTGATTGAACCAAATAGCGATCCTGACCAAGCGATTTTAAATAGCCGCGCACCTCAACCGGCTGGCCCGCAGCAGTTTTAGGCATCAGCTGCAGATAGACCAGCAGCTGATCAGACAATGCTTTTTGGATAAACATTTTCCTTTGAAAAGCGGGCTGGGGATTCAATAAATCTGGAATAGGAGCGAACTCAATCGGTTCAAACAAATGGTGCAGACTTTGGGAGATAATTTTGGTACTACGATTAATAATTGACTGCCGCTGATTTTGCATGATCATTCCTCCGAACACTCGTTTGTGACTATAGTATACGAACAAACGTTCAAAAATGCAAGCAATAATTTTAATACAGTTTTTTATTTGCTGAGATGAACGGGCCGAATGCCGGTAAATAAGGAATTGGCCACCTTAGTTGATGTTGAGATGACCATTGCTGAAACGAGATGATCGACAGCCATATTAATAAAAAGAATCGCCGTAAGCATGGTCAGAAAAGATCGCTTCATCATCGGGTGATATTTTTAAAATGCTTCAGTTGCCATCGAACAAACGCAGGCGCTGGCCAAAAGAATTCTTAATGCAAGTGTTCCCGTAAGCACGAAGAATCAGTTGCAAGGGCAGCGGATGTTTTTGAGCTGTGATTCAAGTAAGAGTAAAATCAGAATCCAGCTGCTGATTAGGCGGATCTTGAAATTTCCATTGAATTATGACCGAATTTATTGCAGAATATGGTATTATTAAACATTAAAAGAGCTATGAGAAAAGAAGGTATGGAAGCAATATGAGCAAGCGAGGAATGCTGATTGTTTTGTCTGGTCCATCAGGCGTAGGTAAAGGAACGGTTAGAAAAGCGCTGTTTAGTCAGCCTGGCAATGATTTTCAATACTCAGTCTCAATGACGACGCGGCAGCCACGGCCCGGTGAAGTCAACGGCAAGGACTATTTCTTTGTTTCAAAAGAAGAGTTTGAGCAGCACATTCGCGAAGGGCAGATGCTGGAATATGCCAAGTATGTTGACAACTATTACGGCACTCCTTTAAAATATATAAATGATACGCTAGACGAAGGTAAAGATGTCTTCTTGGAAATTGAAGTCAATGGTGCCATGCAGGTTCGCTCAAAATGTCCTGATGGCGTCTTCATCTTTCTTACGCCGCCGGATCTGATGGAGCTGCGCCAACGCTTGATCCATCGTGGTACCGACAGCATGGAAGTCATCAACAAACGAATCCACAAAGCTTTCGGCGAGATTCAAATGATGCAGAACTACGACTATGCCGTGGTTAATGATCAAGTTGACAATGCAGTCACTAAGATCAAAGACATTATTCGTTCCGAACGCTTGCGGGTACCTCGCGTAATGCCGGATTACCTTGAAATGTTAGGAGATTCAGAAAAATGATTCTTTTTCCATCAGTCGATGAATTGCTCAAGCGCGTTGATTCTCGCTACTCTCTGATTATGCTGGCAAGCAAGCGGGCTCACGAAATCGATAAGTACCGTGCTGACAAATGGCGTGCCGAAAACGCTGATCAGTCAAAGGACAATTACGCAGCCGAAGCATTGGCACAAGATCATCCATTGCTGCTGGATCATTACTACTCAACCAAGTCAGTCGGGATGGCGCTGGAAGAAATCGAAGCCGGCAAGGTAACGATTGATACTGATCATACGGAAGACTTGCAAGACTAGTTGCAGCTGCCAAAGAGCGACACCAGACAAAAGTTTTGGTGCTGCTCTTTTTATTTTTCATCAAGGAGGCAAACATGACGAAGATTGCGGTACATATGACAGGTGGGATTGCTGTCTATAAGGCAGTTGAAGTTGTTCGCGGCTTGCAGAAGCAGGGGCATGAGGTTCGCGTGGCGATGACTCAAAATGCAGCCCGCTTTGTTGGCCCGGCAACTCTGGCGGCGCTAACCAAGCATCCCGTTTTAATCGATCAGTGGGCGGCGACTTTAAACGGTCAGGTGCCGCATATTGAACTGGCAGACTGGAGCGAGCTGGCCTTAGTGGTTCCGGCAACGGCTAATCTGTTGGCAAAAATGGCAGCAGGTCTGGCCGATGACGCGGTTTCAGCCACGCTTTTGGCAACCAGCGCGCCAAAGATCGTGGTCCCAGCCATGAACGTTCACATGTGGAACAATCCGGCTACGCAAAGAAATATTGCCCAGCTCAGACAGGATAACGTCATGGTAATGGATCCGGCAACAGGTATGCTTGCAGAAGGGTATGCCGGTAAGGGACGCATGCCGGAGCCAGCTGCGATCGTCAAACAGGTGCAGGATTATTTAACCAATGGCCCGCTGAAAGGTAAAACGCTGGTAGTGACTGCTGGTGGTACCAGAGAGGCGCTTGATCCGGTTCGCTATCTAGGCAATCGTTCCTCTGGCAAAATGGGAATTGCAATTGCAAAAGCAGCGGCCAATGCAGGTGCACGGGTCGAATTGATTGTCGGCAGCGTTTCGGTGGCACTGCCGCATTCTGATCGCATTACGGTGACCCAAGCCCTTTCAACGAGCGCGATGGCGGCTGCCGTATCCGACAAGTTTCAAACTGCTGATGCCTTGATCATGGCGGCAGCGGTTGCGGATTTTCGGCCAGCCGTTTTGGCGGATCAAAAAATCAAAAAGCATGGTGATGGCACCTTGACTCTGCATTTGGTACCAACTGAAGATATTTTGGCAAAGATGGTCGCGCAAAAACGCTCAGATCAAGTAGTAATCGGCTTTGCGGCTGAGACCAATGACCTTTTGCAAAATGCCAATGCCAAGCTGCAAAAGAAAAATGCCGATGCAATCGTGGCTAATGACGTTTCTGAGCCGGGAATCGGGTTTGGAACGGATGACAATGCCGTTACGATTCTGCGGCCAAATCAGGCACCGTTGAGATGGTCGCGCCAGTCTAAGATGATGATTGCCGAAAAAATCGTTGCTTTGACGGCCAACCTGCTGAAAGTGGGTGATTAAATGGCTGAACTGGCCCAGGTAATCGTTGACGTACCGACGATGCAAACTGACCAGCCATATACCTACGCGATTCCTAAACGCCTGGAAAGCCAGATTCAGGTCGGCATGCGCGTAATCGTACCATTTGGGCGGGGCAAGCGCGAGGTGCAGGGCTTTGTCGTTGGCATTGATCAGCCGACGGAATATGATGGCACGCTCAAATCGATTATTGGACTGATGGATCTGGTGCCGGTCGTCAATACCGAACTGCTGCAACTGAGCCGCTGGATGGCCGATCAAACCTATGCATTCTGGATCTCGTGTTTGTATACGATGCTGCCCAATGCCTTAAAAGCCAAGAGTCATCGAGTGGTGCGCATAGTCGACGAGGTTGATGAGCAGACGGCCCTGGATCTTTTTCAAGGAGCTGATGAGCTGGATTTTGAACGGTATCAAAATGATCCGCAAATCGTCAGCCAGCTGCTCAAACTAAAGCGGCAGGGTAAGGTCTCGTTTGAGTATCAAGTTGAGGACCGGGCCCGTGTCAAAAAAGAAATTGCTATTCAGCCATTGATGTCGTTTGAACAATATGAAGATGAGCGAGTCGGCGTTCGGGCCAACGCGCATGCTCAACAGCGGCTGCTTTCCTATCTGCAGCAGATTGACGGCCAAAAAGTCAAGCTTAAGCAGGCCGAACAGCAGTCGGGGTTGAAAGCTGGAACGTTTAACGTTGGCGAAAAGCGCGGCTGGCTCAAAAAAATTGCAGTGGAGACCTATCGAACGCCGGCTGGTATGATACCTGATGATCAGCATCTGGATTCGCCATTAAAATTGAATCCGGATCAGCAGGCAGCCGTTGCCCAAATCGATCAGGCCATCGATCAAGCCCAAAATCAAACCTTTTTGCTGCAGGGGGTTACCGGGTCAGGCAAAACCGAAGTCTACCTGCAGGCAATGGCTGAAGCTTTAAGGCAGGGGAAAACGGCCTTGATGCTGGTGCCAGAAATCTCTTTGACGCCGCAGATGGTCAATCGGGTCCGGCGGCGATTTGGTCAGCGTGTGGCCGTTTTGCACAGCAGTCTTTCAGATGGCGAGCGCTATGATGAATGGCGCCGAATCGAGCGGGGCGAGGCTCAGGTAGTAGTCGGCGCGCGATCGGCGGTGTTTGCTCCGCTTGAAAATCTGGGACTGATTATTATGGATGAAGAACACGAAACCAGCTATAAGCAAGACGAAACGCCGCGCTATCATGCTCGTGACGTTGCCGCCTGGCGTGCTGAGTATCATCATGCACCGCTGGTATTGGGATCGGCCACCCCTAGTCTGGAAAGCCGGGCGCGGGCACTGGCTGGCGTTTATCAGCTTTTAAGAATGCCGATGCGGGTCAATCAGCGGCCGTTGCCGCCAGTAGAAGTCGTTGACATGCGGCCGGAAATGCAGCGCAACGGCGAGACCAACTTTTCAGACCGGCTGTTGAATCTGTTGAACGAGCGGCTGCAAAAAGGCGAACAGAGTATTTTGATGCTGAATCGGCGCGGTTTTTCTTCATTTATTATGTGCCGAGACTGCGGCTTTGTTTTGAAGTGTCCCAACTGTGATATCTCGCTGACGCTGCACATGGACTCGAGAACGATGAAATGTCATTATTGCGGCCATGAGGAGCCGATTCCTTCAATCTGTCCGCAATGCCAGGGTCGCCACATTCGCTACTATGGCACGGGAACCGAAAAAGTTGCGGCCGAGCTGCAGCAGCTGATGCCTAGCGCGCGTGTGATTCGCATGGATGTTGATACAACACGGCGCAAAGGGATGCATGCCAAGCTGCTGAAAGAATTTGGCGAGCATCAAGCCGATATTTTGCTGGGCACGCAGATGATTGCCAAAGGACTGGACTTTCCCAACGTGACTCTGGTGGGGGTCTTGAATGCCGATACGGGATTGGACCTGCCAGACTTTCGGGCCAGTGAGCGGACGTTTGATCTGCTCAGTCAGGTCAGCGGTCGTGCCGGTCGTGCCGATAAGCCGGGAAACGTCGTGATTCAGACCTTTAATCCAGATAACTACGCGATTCGCTATGCGCAGCTGCATGATTATGAAGACTTCTTCAAGGCCGAAATGAACATTCGCTACCAGGCTGGTTATCCGCCTTATTACTACACCGTTCGCATTATGGCCAGTAATGAAGACGAACGTGCGGCTGCCAAGGCCATCTATGAAATCAGAAACCAGCTCAGTGTCAATCTAAGCAAAGAGACGGTCGTTTTAGGGCCTACGCCGCGGCCGATTGCTCGAATGAAAAACCGATACTATTATCAAATAATCGTTAAGTATAAGCATGATCCCAAGCTGCACGCGCTTTTAAAGGACATCATGCGTCAAACGCAGGCCAAGAGTCGTCAAGACACCTTGGTCAGCATTGATCCGGAACCACAGTATTTTATGTAATCAAGAAAGGATTTGTTGTTATGTCAGTATCAGTCGTATTTATGGGAACGCCTCAGTTTGCCGTGCCGATTCTGCAGGCTTTGATTGATGATGAGGCCTATGACGTAAAAGCGGTCGTTACGCAGCCGGATCGCCGGGTTGGCCGTAAGCATGAACTGCGCGCGACACCAGTTAAGAAATTGGCCGTTAAGTATGGAATCGAGGTTCTGCAGCCCGAAAAGCTGAGCGGCAGTCCGGAAATGCAGCGTGTGATCGACTTGGCGCCTGATTTTGAGATTACCGCGGCGTTTGGTCAGTTTTTGCCCGTCAAGATGCTTGAAGCGGCTAAGATTGCGGCCATCAACGTCCACGGCTCGCTGCTACCTAAATACCGTGGCGGCGCGCCGATTCAATACTCAATCATCAATGGCGATCAAGAAACCGGCGTCACGATCATGTACATGGTCAAAGCAATGGATGCCGGCGATATTATTGCGCAAAAGGCAATTCCGATTACCAAACAGAATGACAGCGGCACGATGTTTGAAAAATTGAGTCTGCTGGGCCGCGATCTTTTGATGGAGACGCTGCCCAAAATGATTGCCGGCGACGTACAGCCAGTCAAGCAGGATCCGGAAAAAGTCGTCTTCTCACCGAATATTACCAGTGAGCAGGAACGCATTGACTATCGCCTGCCAGCTGACCGGATTGATGACAAAGTACGCGGCTTGCGGCCATTCCCAATTGGCAACATGATTATTGACGGTCTGCAGACTAAGATCTACGACGTCACGCCATTGGACGAAAAAACGGATCTGGCACCGGGACAGGTCGTACGCGTTGAAAAGCATGCCTTGATTCTGGCGGCTGGCGATCATACGACTTATCGGATCAATCGGCTCAAGCCTAAGGGCAAACGCGAAATGGACATCACTTCTTATCTGAATGGTCATCAAAATCTAAAGCAAGGAGTTCAGGCAATCACCGATGAAGAATAAGCAAATCAATACTGCACGCGGCGCTGCCTTAAAAACGCTTGATCAGGTATTGCAGAATGGCGCCTATTCCAATCTGCAGCTGAATCAGAATCTCAAGAGCAGCCAGCTGAGCGAAGTCGACAAACGCTTGGCTACCAATCTGGTCTATGGGGTCTTACAGCACAAGCTAACCCTGGAATACTGGTTGGCGCCTTTTATTAAGGGTAAAAAGATCGAAAACTGGGTCAAGACGCTGCTTTTAATGTCGATCTATCAATATCGCTACCTGGATCGCGTGCCTGACTGGGCAGTAACCAATGAGTCGATCGAACTGGCTAAGCAGCTTGGCAATCCGGGAACCCGTCGTTTTGTGACCGGCGTTTTGCATGCCGTTTTGCGTCAAGGGCTGAGGGATGTTAACGCCATCGAGGATCCAATCAAACGGCGTTCAGTGGAGTTCAGTCTGCCGCAATGGCTGGTTGATGAATTGATCAAACAATATGGTCAGTCGACTGCCGATGCAATTTTTAAGGCCGTCAACGAACCAGCCCGCGTGTCACTGCGGGTAAATGAGGCCAAGACGACTATTCCCCAGGCAATTGCCATTTTAAAAGAGCAGGGCGTTGAAGTTGAGCCTAGTCAGGTTGCCAAGGCCGGTCTGGTGGTTAAAAGCGGCGATGTCGTCAATACAGACTCGTTTATGCAGGGATTGGTCACGATTCAAGACGAAAGCGCCATGCTGGCAGTAGAAAGCATGACGATTAACCCAGCAGATCAGGTTTTAGATGCCTGTGCCGCGCCGGGAGGGAAAACCGTCCAGATTGCGACTGCTTTGGATGAAAAACAGGGTGGCAGCGTTACGGCCTTAGACATTCATGCCCACAAGATCAAATTAATTGAAAAAAATGCTCAGCGGCTTGGCGTGGCTGAGCGCGTCCATGCCTGTCAACTGGATGCACGCAAGGTAGATGAAAAGTTTGAGGATGGCCAGTTTGACAAAATCTTAGTTGACGCGCCCTGCAGCGGAATTGGCCTTTTGCGCCGCAAGCCCGAGATTCGCTATGATAAAAAACTTAGTGACAGTCAAAACCTGCATGAAATTCAGCTGGCAATTTTAAATGCAGTTGCCCCAAAACTAAAAAAAGGCGGTATAATGACATATAGTACGTGCACGATTTTGCAGCAGGAAAATGATGGTACCGTGCAGGCCTTTTTAGCCGCGCATCCTGAATTCAGACTGCTAAAGACGCAAACGGCGCGTGCCTTGAAAAACGCGCGAACGGGGGCAACCTTGACGATTTTGCCAAGCGATTATGGTTCTGATGGATTCTTTATCAGCAACCTCCAACGTTTGTAGAAGGGAACATAGACCCATGGAAACAGCCTATCAATCAGATATTGGACAACAACGATCTGAAAATCAAGATCGCGTCGATAGTTTTGCCACGGATGCCGGAATGCAGCTTGATTTGGTTGCAGATGGCATTGGCGGCAATCGTGGCGGGGATGTTGCCGCTCAAACAACCGTTCAGACTCTCGGTCAGCGCTTCTTAAAGTCTGCGCCCAATGATGAGGCAGCTGCTAAACAGTGGCTTGCTGATCAGGTGCAGCAGATCAATGATCAAATCATTGACGAATCACGCAAGAATGAAAATTACCAGGGAATGGGGACCACTTTGGTAGCCGCCATTTTCTTTAATGATCGGCAAAAAATCGTAATTGCCAATATCGGCGACAGTCGTGGCTATATCATGCATCAAAACGTCTTGACGCAGGTCACGATTGATCATTCCTTGGTAAATGAGTTAGTCAAGAACGGCGATCTAACCGAACAGGAAGCCGCCGTGTCACCACAGAACAATATTATAACCCGGGCAATTGGAATCTCGCATGATGCGCAGATTGATGTCAACGTTTTTCCATTTGAACCGGGAGATCAATTGCTAATGTGCTCGGATGGCCTGTCCAAAACTGTTGATAAGCAGGAATTGACCCAAGTGCTGCAAAGCGATGCACCGCTGAAGGACAAGTGCAGCGTTTTGGTTGAAAAAGCCAATGCAGCTGGTGGCCCGGACAATATCACCGTTCTGATCAGCCAAAATGATCAGGAGAGATAAAATCAATGAAACCCGGATATGAGCTTAATCACCGGTATAAAATAATCGAATCGCTGGGTGAGGGCGGCATGGCCAATGTCTACCTGGCTCACGATCTGGTGCTGGATCGCGATGTTTCGGTCAAGCTGCTGCGCTTGGACCTGCGCGATGATCCGAGTACCAAACGTCGCTTTGAACGAGAAGCCATGGCGGCCACTCAGCTTAACGATCCTCATATCGTTGGCATTTATGATGTTGGCGAAGAGCATGGCATTCAATACATGGTAATGGAATACGTTAAGGGTACCGACCTGAAAACCTACATTCATGATCACTATCCAATTCCCTTGCCGCAAGTCATCGACATTATGGAACAGGTTTTGTCAGCAGTGCAGACGGCCCATGCTAACGGCATTATTCACCGCGACTTAAAGCCACAGAATATTTTGATCGATGAGAATAAAAATATTAAGATTACGGATTTTGGGATTGCCATGGCGGCTTCGCAAAATTCAATGACGCAAACCAATAGTCTGTTGGGATCGGTTCACTACCTTTCTCCCGAACAGGCGCGCGGCAGCATTGCAACGCCGCAGTCTGATATCTACTCTTTAGGAATCATCCTATTTGAACTGCTGACTGGTCAAGTACCTTTTGAAGGTGAGACAGCGGTTTCGATTGCCTTAAAACACTTTCGCGATGAGATTCCGTCAGTTCGCAAATTCAATCCGCAGATTCCGCAGCCGTTGGAAAACGTGGTCTATCGGGCCACTGCCAAGCACCCTTGTGACCGATATCACGATGTTGAGGCAATGGCTGCTGATCTGCAGACCTCGTTGGATCCATCGCGGGCTGATGAACCAAAATTTGTAGTTGGTCAACGTTCCAGCAACGAAGAAACCAAAGTATTGGATCTGGATGCAATTAAAGAGGCCGCCAATCTTGATGAGACCAGCGATGAAAAGGTTGACGACGACACCAAACAACTGACGGCAACGCGACAAAGCCGTATGAAACGCTCCATTCAGCGCCACCCAATTCGCAAATGGGCGGTTATTTTAGTGCTGCTGATCGCGGCAATCGGAATTGGTACCGGTCTTTACATGCATCGATCGGTCAGCGTTCCTGACGTCGAGGGACTGACGACGGCACAGGCGGAAAAGAAACTGCAGGCAAATCATCTGCGCTTAGGCAACGTTACCGAAAAAAGCAGTCAGACCGTGGCTAAAAATCATGTCGTCAAAGTTGCTGGCAGCCAGCGCCACGCCCATGCTGGCCAGTCGATCGATCTGGTTGTCAGCCGCGGCGTTAAGACATGGAAGATGGCTGATTACGTTGGCGACAGCTATTCCGACACGGCTGATGAGCTGCGCGATAAAGGCTTTGTCGTTAAGCAGGCCAAAAAATATTCCGATACCGTTGCAACGGGGAAAATCATTAAACAAAGCGTCAATGCCGGCACGACGATCAATCCCAGCCAGCAGACGGTCACGCTGACGGTTAGCGCCGGCAAGAAGCAGGTCACGATTCCAAGCTTTAAAGGCAAGGATGTCAGTGAAGTGCAGGATTTTGCCAATAAGCACCAGCTGCAGCTGACGACGACGCAGAAAAATTCAACAACCGTTGCTACCAACCATGTGATCCAGCAAACGCCTAAAGCAGGCAGCAAGCTGACGCATGGTGATACCTTGACCGTTCAGATTGCCAGCAATTCCAACGAGTTAAGGACGACCAATATTCAAATCAACATTCCGTTTGATGGTAATGGCGGCAAGAAGGAAAACCGAGTACAGGTATATATTCGCGATGCCTATCATAACCTGACGATGGAATATGAGGATATTACCATCAATCAAGAAACGACGATTAACGTACCATTTACGCTGCGTAATGGTCAGACTGGCGCCTACCGAGTAATTCGCAATGGTCAGACTATTATGAGCGCGACGAATATTACAGGATAAGTTGAGGTGTAAAGTGCAACAAGGAATCATCCAGCAATCACTCAGCGGCTTTTTTGACGTGCTTTGTGACGGTGCAGTTTATCGTACGCGTGGCCGAGGCAACTTCCGTAAGCGCGGCATTAAGCCAATCGTTGGCGATCAAGTAGAATTTGCAGACGGCTATCTGCTTAAGGTGCTGCCCCGTAAGAATCAGCTGCGGCGGCCGCCAGTAGCCAATGTCGATCAGGCAGTCGTCGTTACGGCCGCTAAACAGCCCAAGTTTTCCAGCAATTTATTGGATCGTCAGCTGATTGCTCTGGAAAAACAAACCATTGAACCAATCATTTATTTTTCTAAGACGGATCTGCTAAATGATGACGAATGGCAGGATCTGCAGCCGATCTTAGCTGGCTATCGGGCAATCGGCTACGCAGTAATTGCGCAGCGGCCGCCGTTTGGCCAAACAACACTGGATCAGCTTCAACAGCTGCTCAGTCATCATATCGTTACGATGATGGGGCAGACTGGGGCGGGCAAGTCAACGCTGCTGAATCACCTGGCGCCTGAATTAAATCTGGCAACTGGTGAGGTCTCGCAGGCTTTAAAACGCGGGCGGCATACCACGCGTAAAGTCAGTCTGATGACGATTGGCGAGGCCTTGATTGCTGATACGCCTGGTTTTTCGTCATATGAGGATTTTGATATGGACGTGACGGAGCTTTCAAAATTATTTCCAGAAATGCGTCAGTTGGCCCCAGAATGCAAATTTCGCGGCTGTCTGCATCTAAAAGAACCTGGCTGTGCCGTGAAGAACGCCGTCGAGCATGGTACAATAATGAAGAGCCGGTATGACAATTATGTTCAGTTTAATGAACTAATTGTCAGCCAAAAACCAAACTATTGAATTGAAACGAGGGAAAAAGATTATGATTAAAGTAGCTCCATCGATTTTGAGCGCAGACTACATGAATCTTGAAAAGGACATCAAGCTGGTTGACCAGGCTGGTGCTGAAGAACTGCACATTGACGTGATGGATGGCACGTTTGTTCCAAGCATTTCCTATGGCCCAGGCTTTGTAAAGGCAATTCGTCAAATCACTGACATGTACCTGGACGTTCACATGATGGTTCAAAATCCTGAACACCTGATTCCAGCAATGGCAGAAGCTGGTGCTGACAACATTGGCGTTCACGTTGAAGCAACGCCGCACATTCACCGTGCCTTGCAGCTGATCAAGAACGCAGGCAAGGATGCTGAAGTCGTGATCAACCCAGGGACGCCGGTTGAGATGATCAAGCCGGTTCTGCACATGGTTGACCAAGTATTGGTAATGACTGTTAACCCTGGCTTTGGCGGTCAAAAGTTCCTGCCAGAAACGGTTGCCAAGATTGCTGAATTGGATGCAATTAAGAAAGCTAACGGCTATGACTTTGACATTGAAATCGATGGTGGGATCAACAATGAAACGGTTGTTGACTGCTACAAGGCTGGCGCCACGGTTGCGGTTGCCGGTTCATACGTCTACAATGCCGAAGACCCACTGGCCCGCATTCAAGCACTGCGCGACGCTACTAAGTAATCAGGTTAATTAGGTTAAAAACGTGACAAAGCGATTCGTCGCGTTTTTTGAGAGGCTGCTTATGAATGAAAAAATCAACATTATGGTTGGCGGGCCGGAAGCGCTGATTCCTTATGATCAAGTCGCTGATCATCGCTCTGAGACTTGGCTGGGCGTTGATTTAGGAGCAACCAGACTGCTTGAGCATGGTATTGTTCCCGAATATGCTGCTGGCGACTTTGATTCCAGCACGCCTGAGCAATTAGCACGAGTCAAAGCGGCGGTCCCAAAAGTAGATATCTATCCACCGGAAAAAGACTATACCGATACTCAGATCGGTATTTTACTGGCAATGAAATATTACCAGCCAGCTTCAATCACGATCTGGGGGACAACGGGAGGCCGCCTGGATCAGCTGCTGGCCAACCTGTACACGCCATTGATGGAGCCATATCGTAAGTACCTAGCAAAGATTCATCTGGTTGATCGTCAGAATACGGTTGATTTTTATGAACCGGGCAGCTATGAGATTTATAAAGTGCCTGAGATGCCGTATCTGGCTTTTGTCAATCTGACGCCGGTAACCGGTTTGACGCTGCCTGATGAAAAGTATAATCTGGATCATTTTGACAGCCCGCTGCCCATTTCCTGGTCCAGCAATGAGTTTGTCGGGACGATCAATCATTTTTCTTTTGACAGTGGAATCGTGGCCGTTATTCAAAGCCGTGATGTCCATTCACAGGGGCCTTTCAAAGGTGTCAAGTGAAAATGCTTGAAAGAAAACTATTGCATTGAAAGCCCCCCTATGGTAAATTATTTAGGTGAGTTACAGCGCGCATCTCAGCGCGGAGAAAATAACTGATGAGGAGAGGAGGGTTCCACATGGCTAAGGATTTCATGACCGGTAAGCGGACGCGCTTCGGCAACAAGCGTTCACACGCCCTTAACTCAAGTCGTCGTACCTGGAAGCCAAACCTGCAAAAGGTTACCATTTTGGTAAATGGCAAGCCAAAGAAGGTTTACGTTTCAGCACGTACCCTGAAGTCGGGTAAAGTGACTCGGGTTTAGTCCAAAAACATAGGCTGTCCGCCTTGCGGGCGGCTTATTTTTTTGCTGATTGGTTTAAGCAATGCGGGCTAATTTGCTTTTTGACATTGCTGTGCTATGGTAAGATGATAGAGATATCAACTTGATGACAAACGATTAAGGGAGGCCATTGAAGATGGCAGTTAAGATTAAAACAAAGTCTGGCACGATCGATATTGCTAATGATGTGATCTCAACGGTCGTAGGCGGCGCCGCTACCGATAACTATGGCGTAGTAGGGATGGCCAGTCGCAATCCATTAAAGGATGGCGTCAACCAGATTCTGCGGCATGACAGCTACAGCAAGGGCGTTGTTGTTCGTCAGCAAGACAATGGCGTTTCCGTTGACGTTAATATCATTGTTGGCTATGGCACGAAGATTTCAGAAGTGTCTAAGAGCGTCCAAGAAAAGGTCAAGTACAACCTCGAATCCATGCTGGGCGTCACGGCCAATGCGGTCAATGTATACGTTCAAGGCGTTCGCGTTTTGGGCGATGATTAAGACGTGCCACGGGAGGAATTGATTTTGACAGTTACCAAGATTACTAATCTCGAATTCGGCAAGATGGTTCAGGCGGCAGCCGCCAAACTGAACGCTCAAGCCGAATTCATTAATTCGTTAAATGTATTCCCGGTTCCAGATGGTGACACGGGAACCAACATGAGTATGTCAATGGCCAGCGGTGCCAAGTATGAGCGTGAAGCTACCAGCACCAACGTTGGCGACTTGGCGCAGGCACTGGCTAAAGGTCTTTTAATGGGTGCCCGGGGCAATTCCGGAGTTATCCTGTCGCAGATTTTCCGTGGCTTTGCCAAAGGCTGTGCCGATAAGCAGGAATTATCAGCCAAAGATTTTGTTGACGCCTATGCCAATGGTGCCCAAACGGCCTACAAGGCAGTTATGAAGCCAACGGAAGGGACGATTCTGACAGTTGTTCGCGAATCAGCTCAAGCCGGTTTAAATGAGGTCAAGGCTGGGAATGACGATCTGGTTGACATTATGGAAAAAATCTATGATGCCAGTGAAGAAGCCTTGAAAAAGACGCCGGATCTGTTGCCGGTGCTCAAGGAAGTCGGGGTAGTTGATTCTGGTGGTCAAGGGCTGGTGTTTGTTTTGCAGGCCTTTTATGAATCATTAAGCGGCAAGGTTGCAGAAAACGACCTGGTTAAGCCGGATAATGCGCAAATTGATGAAATGATCAATGCCAAGCATCATCAAAGCGCACAGGGGAAGCTGGATCCGAATGACATCAAGTACGGCTACTGTACACAGATGATGGTTCGGATTGGCCGTGGCAAGCAGGTAACGCAAAAATTTGACTACGACACCTTCTATAATTACCTGGCCAAGCTGGGTGACAGCCTGTTGGTCATTAATGACGATGAGGTTGTCAAGGTTCACATTCATACTGAATTCCCAGGCAAGGTGCTTTCCTGGGGTCAGCAGTTTGGTGATCTGCAGACGGTCAAGGTTGACAATATGCGTTGGCAACAAGAAGAGATCATGGAAAAAGACGAAAATGAGCCAACACCGCTTGAAAAAGCCAAGGAAGCCGAAAAGCCGGCGCTGGATACAGCAGTGATTGCCGTAGCTTCTGGCGATGGGATTGCCAAGCTGTTGGAAAGTCTTGGCGTAACCCATGTGATCAACGGCGGTCAGACCATGAATCCAAGCATTCAAGAAATTGCCGAGGCCATCAACGAAAGCGGTGCTAAGCAGGCCTTGGTATTGCCTGACAATGGCAATATCTTTATGGCTGCCGATCAAGCTGCCGAAGTTGCCGATATTCCAACTAAGGTCGTTCATGCCAAGACGATTGCGCAGGGCATGAGCGCCATGCTGGAATTCAACCCAGAAGCTGACCTGGCAGAAAACCAGGCCAACATGGAAGGCAACCTGGATATGGTTAAGAGCGGCGAGGTTACCAACGCAGTTCGCGATACGACGATTGATGGTCAAACGATCAAGAAAGATGACTTCATGGGAATCGTGGATGGCAAAATCGTCAATACGGCGGCCGATGTCAAAACGGCAGCAATCGAAATGGTTAAGCAGATGCTGGATGAAGACAGCGAGATCGTTACGATTCTTTATGGGGTCGATGGCGATAAAGAAACTGCTGAAGCCATTAAGGAAGCCATTTTGGTCGTTGATGACGAATTAGACGTTCAGATCTATGATGGTGGTCAGCCAGTCTATCCATATCTGATTTCGGTTGAATAATTACCGCGCTGAATTGGCGTAATCAAGTCGTGTCGTCAGCAGGCGACGCGGCTTTTTTGTTACCAGCATTAAAAGGGGGCGTTCGTTTGAAAAGTCTGCAGGATCCAGTGGGCAGCCTAAAGGGAGTTGGCCCGAAAACGGTTGCGGCACTGGCAACTTTAGACATTAAAACGGTTGAGGATCTACTGACTTATTTTCCTTCACGCTATGATGACTTTGCCCCGACTGATCTGAACACGGCTAAGGATCGTCAAAAAGTAACGGTGCATGGCACGGTAAGCTCAGAACCGATTTTGACGCGTTATGGCTATCGGCGCAATCGCTTGAGCTTTCGGCTGCTGGTTGATCGCAACGTTGTCTTAACGACTTTTTTCAATCAGCCATATTTAAAAAACAGCATTATCCTAAACACCCATGTTACCGTTCAAGGAAAATGGGATGCCGCGCGCCAGCAGATTCTGGGAACTAAATTGTTTACTCAGAACCAAGAGCGTGAATTAGGCGCGATCTACCCAGCCAACAAGCATGTTTCACAAAAAACACTGCGTAAGTTGATCAAACAGGCCTATGATCAATATAAAGACGTCATTGCAACGCTGCTGCCGATTTCGCTGCGCCAACGCTATCAGCTGATGGAGCGCCGCGAAATGATCAAGCAGATGCATTGGCCTACTACGCCGTTTGTTGCCAAGCAGGCGCAAAAAACAGCTGCCTATGAAGAATTCTTTTTATTCCAGCTAAGATTGCAGGCAATTCGACGGGCGCACCGGCAAGACGATGGCAATCAGATTCTGTATAACAATCAGGAACTCAGGGAATTTATCAAAACGATTCCCTTTGAGCTGACTGATGCGCAGAAACGCTCGGTCAATGAGATCTGTCGTGACCTGCGCGCGCCTTACCAGATGAACCGTCTCTTACAAGGGGACGTGGGGTCAGGAAAAACAATCGTTGCTGCGCTGGCAATTGCGGCCACGGTCAATGCTGGCTACCAGGCTGCTTTGATGGCGCCGACCGAGATTTTGGCGGCCCAGCATGCTGCCAAACTGGCTGATATTTTTGAAGGCACGCATGTCAGCGTCGGTCTTTTAACCGGGTCAATGACTGCTAAGCAGCATAAGCAGCTGCTTAATGAGATTAAAGCGGGAACCATTAATCTGGTTGTTGGCACGCATGCTTTGATTCAAGACAAGGTTGATTATGCCAATCTAGGGCTGGCGATTATTGATGAGCAGCACCGGTTTGGGGTTCGTCAACGGCAGCTGCTGCGCGAAAAAGGCGAGAATCCAGATGTCTTGGCGATGACGGCCACGCCGATTCCGCGGACGCTGGCAATTACGACTTATGGTGAGATGGACGTTTCGATCATTGACCAGTTGCCAGCTGGCCGCAAGCCGATTGAAACGCGTTGGCTGCGAGAAAATCAGAGCGGAGCCGCGCTGTCGTTTTTAAAAGAACAGCTGGCAGACGGCGCGCAGGTTTATGTAGTCAGTCCCCTGATTGAACAGTCGGAATCAATCGATGTAAAAAATGCAACCGACCTCTATGAAAAGTTTGCCGAGTATTTCGCGCCCGACTACCGGGTTGGACTGCTGCATGGTCGGATGAGCAGTGATGAAAAAGCGGCGGTTATGCAGCAGTTTAAGGACAATCAGCTGCAGGTACTGGTGGCAACGACCGTAATTGAAGTCGGTGTCGACAATCCAAATGCCACGGTCATGCTGATCTATGACGCGGATCGCTTTGGGCTGGCCCAGCTGCATCAATTGCGCGGTCGTGTCGGGCGTGGACAGCGCCAGAGCTATTGTCTGCTGATTGCCAATCCAAAAACTGAGGATGGTCAGGCCCGGATGCAGACCATGACTGAAACGACAGACGGGTTTGCCGTTGCTCAGCGCGACTTGGAGCTTAGAGGTTCAGGAGACGTCTTAGGAACCAACCAGTCAGGCCTGCCGCAGTTTAAAGTCGGCGATCCAATTGGAGATTTGAAGATGCTGCAGACGGCGCGGGCTGACGCAGGCGCGCTCTTGGCTGCACCGCATTGGGATGAAAAAGATGAGAATCAGCCGCTGGTACTGTATTTAAAACGTCATCAGCTGGAAACGCACTTTGATTAAGGAGAGAAAAAATGATTAAAATTGCTGTAGATGCCATGGGCGGCGACCACGCACCCCAGGCAATCGTTGCTGGAGTTGAAGCAGCCCGTGATCAGTATGCCGATTTGGAATTTGATCTGTACGGCGATCCCCAAAAAGTTGAACCGCTGATTAAGGATCAGACGCGGCTGCACTTGGTAAAAACCACCGAAGAAATCGAAATGGGCGAAGAACCAGTCAAGGCCATTCGCCGCAAGAAGGATTCCTCTATCGTGCGGGCCGCGCAAGCCGTTAAGGAAGGACAGGCCGATGCCTTCTTTTCGGCTGGCAATACTGGCGCGATTTTGGCGGCTGGTCTGCTGATCGTTGGCCGCATTAAGGGAATCGATCGGCCGGGTCTGACCAGCGTTTTGCCGATTGCGGAACCAGTCAGCTTACGGCACAGTTTTGTCTACCTGGATTGTGGCGCCAATGCTGAGGCCAAGGAGCGCAATCTGGTTCAGTATGCTCATTTGGGCCGTTTCTATGCCGAAAGCGTGCTGGGAATCGAGAATCCACGGGTGGCGCTGCTCAACAACGGTGCTGAAGAAGACAAAGGCGACCGGCTGCATAAAGAAGTTCACCAGCAGCTTAAGGCCGAAGACAATCTGAATTTTATCGGCAACGTGGAAGCGGGCGACTTGCTGGTTGGCAAGGCAGATGTCGTAGTCAGCGACGGCTGGACGGCCAACGCGGCACTGAAGGCTACTGAAGGCACTGCTAAGATGTTTTTGAAGCTGATCAAAAATGGGATCTTAAATGGTGGTCTGCGGGCCAAGATCGGCTACCTATTCTTAAAGCCCGTCTTTAAAAACATTGCCAAGCAGATGAGCACTTCGACCTATGGCGGGGCCGTACTGCTTGGCTTGAAGGCGCCAGTCGTTAAGACGCATGGCTCTGCTGATGCGGTTGCAGTCAAGAATACGATTGGCCAGATTCGCACCATGATCCAGACCGGCATTATAAAAGAAGCCGTTGACTACTTCAGTCCCGAGGAAAACATGGACAATCAGCCTAAAAACTAATACAATAGGAAAAGTTAGTTCAAAATAAAATTGTGAGGTAGAACAGACGATGGATAAAAAGGAAATCTTTGACAAGGTCTCATCAATCGTAGCCGATCACTTTGACATTGATCGGGCTAAGATTACGGAAGACCTGCACTTAAAGACCGACCTGGATGCCGATTCCATCGACTTTGTAGAATTCGTTCTGGAAGTCGAAGATACTTTTGGTGCTGAAATCGAAGACAGCGAAGCCGAAAAGCTCAGCACGATCGGTGAAGTGGTTGATTACATCGCTGCCCATCAACAGGACAAAAAATAAGCAAAATCACCGGGACCGCGATGAAGCATTACTTTGTCGGCGGTCTTTTTTCAATGGAAATTACACGAAAGGAAGTTTTTCTCATTAAAGAACTAGAAGACTATCTTGCCAAAGAGTTTGGCATTCATTTTAATAATCCGGATCTTTTAGCCGAGGCCTTTACGCAGGCATCATACGTCAATGAGCATCCGCATCAGGGACTGAAATACTATGAGCGAATCGAGTTTTTGGGTGATGCAGTTTTGCAGCTGTTTGTTTCGGAATATATCTACAAGCGGTTTCCCGAGCTGCCGCAGGGTAAATTGACGCGACTGCGGGCAGCAATGGTGTGCGAGGACAGTTTTTCCAAGTTTGCCAAGGAATGTCACTTTGATCAATATATTCGTTTGGGGCATGGCGAGGAAATGGCCGGCGCTCGGCAGCGGGCCAGTCTGCTGTGTGACATTTTCGAAGCTTTTATTGGCGCTTTGTACTTGGATCAAGGCCGCGATGCCGTGGAAAAGTTTATTCACCGCGTCATCTTTCCGAAACTGGATATGGGCTGGTTTGACCACGCCGTTGATGCCAAGACCAGTCTGCAGGAATTCTTGCAGCGCAACGGGGATGTTGATATTGAATACCATCTCCTCAGTGAAGCCGGTACTGAAAACGATCCGCAGTTTAAAGTCAGCGTCAGCGTAAATGGCAAACCGATTGCTCAAGGGATCGGCAGCTCAAAGAAGCACGCTGAAATGCAGGCGGCACAGGCAGCTTTGAATCAGCTGCGCAAAAATAACTAAAAGGCAGGGAATCCTGATGCGCTTATTGTCGCTTACGTTGGATGGCTTTAAGTCATTTGCCCAACCAACAACAATTGAATTTCGTCCGGGAATGACCGGGATCATTGGCCCCAATGGCAGTGGAAAGTCAAATATCATCGAGGCCATTCGCTGGGTTTTGGGTGAGCAGTCGGCCAAAACTCTGCGTGGTAATAAAATGGCGGATGTCATCTTTAATGGTTCTGAAGACCGTGCGCCATTAAATCGGGCACTGGTTTCGATTGCCTTTGACAACAGTGATCATTATCTGAACAGTGATTTTTCCGAGCTCAAGATTACGCGCAAGCTGTATCGAAATGGCGACAGCGAATATTTGATCAACAGTCAGCAGGTGCGCTTAAGAGATATTGTTGATCTGTTTGTTGACTCCGGCGTTGGTCGCGAGTCGTTCTCCGTGATCTCACAAGGCCGGATTGCTGAGATTTTTAATGGCAAGCCAGCCGATCGCCGTGCCATTATTGAAACGGCTGCTGGAGTATCAAAATATAAACAAAATAAGGCAACCGCTGAAAAACGCCTGGATACGACGCGAGAAAACCTCAACCGGGTCAATGACATCGTTGCCGAGCTGGAAGATCAGCTGGAGCCTTTAGCCGAGCAGAGTGCGTTGGCCCAAGACTATCTGGAGCAAAAAGGCAAGTTTGATCTGCTTGACAAGACCAGGACCGTCCGTGAGCTGGATTCGAATCAAGCCGCGCTGAAACAAATCGTCGTCAAGCAGGAAAAAGCACAGACCATGGCAGCTGAATATGACGAACAGGCCAAGGCTGCCGCGCAAACATTGTCCCAGCAACAGGCACAGCAAAAACGGCTGTTAGTCGTCAAAGATGAGCTGCAGCAAAAGATTCTGGATGCCACGACGATCATTGGCAAGCTTAATAGTAAACAGTCGCTGTCCTCTGTCAGACTTGAACAGCGCGAAAATGAAAAACAGCGCCTGCTTGCCCGGCAAAATGAGCTTAAACAGCAACTGGCTGCAACTGAACAGGCACTTCTGCAGCAGGATCAGGCAATTGCCGATCAGCAGCAGGCGATTAAGGAACATCAAACAGCGCTTAATGAGGCCAAATCGCAAAGTGCGGAACAGCGCGCGCAGCAACTGGCTCAGAAACTGGAATCAATGCGTGATCAGCAGGTTGATCTGATGCAGAAACAAGCTGCGGCCCATAACCAGCAGACGTTTTTGCAGCGCAGCCATGAACAGGCCCTCAATCAGTATCAGCAGCACAGCGATGAACTGAAAAACGTGCAGGAACGCCTGGAAAATGCTCAGCAGAATGCTGAGCAGCAGGCTCAGCTTGTAATTGCTGCTCAAAAAGAACAGCAAGCAAAAACCCAGCAGCTCGATCAGGAAAAAGCACAGCAGGCCCAGCTGCAAACGCAGTATGAACAGGTTCAACAGAGCTGGTATCAAGCGCTGGGGGATGTGCGTTCGTGTCAAAACCGCGTGAAAAACTATCAAGCAATGGCGGCCGACTATACCGGCTATTACAGCGGCGTGCAGAACGTCTTAAGGCAGCGGCACCAGTTTAACGGTTTGTACGGTCCGGTCAGTGAGCTGATCAAAGTACCGCAAGCCTATACGACGGCACTGGAAACGGTTCTGGGCGGGCAGCTCCAGCATTTGGTGGTGGCCACTCAAAACGATGGTAAGCAGATTATCAACTATCTGGTTCGTCAGCGCGGCGGCCGGGCAACGATTCTGCCATTGGATACGCTGCGTGGCGGTTATCAGCCTCGCAATCTGGCACGCCTGCGCACGCTGCCTGGCTTTGTCGGTCGTGCCAGTGAGCTGATTCAGTATGATCCACGCTTTCAAGTCGTAATCGATCATCTGCTGAGCAATACGATCGTGGCCGATAATCTTGATCATGCCACGCTGCTTGCCAAAGAAGGCCAGCACCAGGTTCGCGTCATTACGCTGGATGGTCAGCTGATCAATACCAGCGGGGCAATGACTGGTGGGGCCAGCCGCAGTCAGCGGATTGGTCTGTTAAGCCAGCAGCAGATGGTTGAAAAGATGAAACAAGAGCTGCAGGTACAACAGCAGCGATCCAGTGAGCTGGAACAAAAAGTATCGCAGCTGGAACAGGCAAGGCGGAGCAATCAGCAAACGCTGGCTGCTTTGCAGAGTGAAACTGCCCAGGCCAATCAAAAACTCAGTGAAGCCAAGGCCAATCAGCAGCTCGCTGACAGTCAGCTGGCTGAGCTTAAGCGTCAGTTGAAAGCTTTGGACTACCAAGCCAATGCAGCCGGCAACCCAGATCAGTTTGCCCAAGAGATGGCCGCAGCCAAGCAAAACGAACAACAGCTCGCTGATGAACTGACGCAGCTTAAGGTCACCATGGAGAAGATCAAGCAGCAGCAAAATGATCTGCAGAACAACGCCAGTGCCCAGCTTGAACAGCTTCATGAAATGCAGCAGTGGCTGGCCGTGGCGCGTGAACGGCTGCGTCAGGCTAAAGAGCAGCGCGCGGAACTGCAGACGCGTCAAGAGAATGCCAATGAGCAGCTAGCCAGTCTGGAACAGCAATTACAGGCGCTCGACCATGATGATCAGCTGCAGGCCGATGATCGCCAGACAACGGCCGCCGCATTGGCTGAGGCTCAACAGCAGCTTCATGACGCGCAGGAGCAGTTGAAAGCCAGTGATGAAAAACTGACGACGCTGAATGATCAGCTGCAGGATGCCAATGAGCAGAACGATCGGCTGCAGGCATTACAGCGCGCAGCTATCGAAGATCTTTCTGGCATCAAGTCGCAGCGAGCCCGTTTGGAGATGCTGATCGATCAAGGACTGAATCGTTTAAGCGAAACCTATTCAATGACGCTTGCCGATGCCAGACAGGAGCTCAGTCCGCTGCCTGATGATGAATTGAACCGGCAGCTGAAGCTTTTGAAGCGCGGCCTGAATGAGCTGGGTCCGGTCAATACCGGTGCCATTCAGGAATATGAACGTATTTCGGAGCGCTATGACTTCTTGTCTGGTCAAAAAGCCGATTTGGAAAAAGCCAGAGATCAGCTTAAGAAAACCATGGATGCGATGGATGAACAGGTTAAGACGCGCTTTATCAAGACTTTTAAAGAAGTATCGGCCGCCTTTACCGAAACGTTTGCCATGATTTTTGAAGGTGGTCAGGCTAAGCTGGTGCTGACTGATCCGGATGACGTTTTGACCAGTGGGGTCGACATCATGGCCCAACCGCCTGGCAAACGCAATCAACAGCTGAGCCTGCTTTCTGGTGGGGAAAAGGCGCTGACGGCAATTGCGCTGCTATTTGCCATCTTGAAGGTGCGGCCGGTACCATTTGCCATTTTGGATGAACCCGAAGCCGCCTTGGATGAGGTCAACGTTGATCGATTTGCCAAGTACCTGAGTCGTTTCGGCGAGGATGGCCCACAGTTTATCGTAATTACGCACCGGAAAGGAACCATGATGAATGCCAACGTCTTGTATGGGGTCACCATGCAGGAATCCGGGGTTTCCAAGATGGTTTCCGTCGATGTTGAAGAAGCACTCAATAGCGATGATCGCAATTAGGTTAGAAAGAAGGCGTAAAAATGGGATTATTTGATATTTTCCGTCGTAAGTCCAAGCAGAAAAAAGAAGAAGCCCCTGAATCAGCGGCCAGTGAAAATGCTGAAAGCCAGGCTGCTGCCAGTGAAAGTGCAGCCAGCCAAAGCACGGCAGCTGAATCTGAGGTAAGTGAAAGTGCGGCTGGCCAAAGTACGGTCGCTGAATCTGAGGTAAGTGAAGGCACGGCCGGTCAAAGTACCGCAATTGAATCCGAAGCAGCCAGTGCGGCAAATGATCAAAAAGAGGCGGCTGCTGAAATTGACGATGCAACGGCAGCTGCCATGCAGGAATCGGCCACGGCAGCCGAAGAACAAGCTGCTCAATCTGATGCCGCGCGTCAAGCAGAACAGGCTGCCATTGAAAAAGCACAGTCCGAAGCCGCCAAGCAAAGTGCCGCTGCCGCTGAGGAACAAGCAGCTCAGGTTAAATCGGCTCAGTCACAAGCCGCATCAGAAGCCATCAGCGATGAAAAAACAGCAGAACAGGTCGCCACGCAGTCTACCAGCGTTGAAAATACCAGTTCAACTGCAGCTGATGAGCGCGCGGCTACAGAGACGGTTAAAAAAGCCGCGGCAGCTGAAGAAACCGTTGAAGAATCAGCCAAGACGTCTGAACCACAGTCAGCCGCTGACCATGATTCAGCCACGGCAGTTCTAGCTGAAACGGACGCTACGGTTGAGTCAAACAACGAAAACAATGAAGCAGCCGTTTCGACATCCCAAGACGAAGAATCGACGACTGAAAAATATGATCGCGGTCTGAAAAAGTCACGGACCGGCTTTGGGGCCAAACTGAATCACTTCTTAGCCAATTTCCGCCACGTTGACGAGGATTTTTTTGAAGACTTAGAAGACCTGTTGATCGAATCAGACGTTGGCTATGACATGGCGATGAAAATCTCTGATGAGCTGCGGGAAGAAGTTAAGCTGCAAAATGCCAAGAGCAAGCAGGATGTCTCCAACGTCATCATTGAAAAGATGGTGGATCTGTATGAAGATGCTGGCAAGGATGAAAACCCGGATCTGAATTTTGCTAAGGAAGGCCCAACCGTGATCATGTTCGTCGGGGTTAATGGTGCCGGTAAGACGACTACGATCGGTAAAATGGCCAAGCACTTTAAGGATGAAGGTAAGCGCGTCCTGCTGGCAGCTGGTGACACGTTTAGAGCTGGGGCCGTTGAGCAGCTGGATGTCTGGGCTAAGCGTGATGGCGTTGATATCGTCATGGGTCCTGCCAATGGTGATCCAGCAGCCGTCGTTTTTGATGGGGTCAAGAAGGCCAAGGAAGAAAACTACGACATTCTGCTGGTTGATACGGCAGGACGGCTGCAAAACAAGGTCAACCTGATGAACGAGCTGGCCAAGATGAAGCGAATCATGGCTCGTGAGATTCCAGATGCGCCACATGAGGTTCTGCTGGTATTGGATGCAACGACTGGTCAAAACGCTCTGAATCAAGCCAAGCTGTTTAAGGAAAGCACAGATGTTTCCGGAATCGTGCTGACCAAACTGGATGGCACGGCGCGTGGTGGGATTGTCCTGGCCATTCGCAATGAGCTACATCTGCCGGTTAAGTACGTTGGGCTGGGCGAAAAGGTTACCGATCTGCAGAAATTCGATGCCAGCGATTTTGTCTATGGACTGTTCAAGGGCCTGGTTGTCGAAAAATAAGAGGTGGCGGCCGTGGATATCGAAAAAAACGAGCGGATCAACGCGCTGTTTGAGTTTTATCAGCCATTGCTGACCAAAAAGCAGAACGAATATATTCAGCTTTACTATGCCGATGACTATTCTCTTGGCGAGATTGCTGAAGGATTTGAAGTTTCGCGGCAGGCGGTCTATGACAACATCAAGCGGACCGAAAAGATTCTGGAAAGCTACGAGGACAAGCTGCATCTGTATGCCGATTTTGAGATGCGCAATCGCCAGGCAGATCGAATTCAGCGCTATGTCAAGGAGCATTATCCTGATGACGCCGAGCTGAATAATCTGATTGCCAACATGGAAAACATGGAAGAAGAATAAAATAAGCTGGCCGGTTCATTTTGAGTTGGCTGGCTTTTTGGTATAATAAGAAATGTTTGAACTATAAATTAAATTAACCTCATCGATTGCGATTGACCAAGCACGATGAAAAGAGGAGAAAAAAATGGCATTTGAAGGATTGACCGATCGCCTGCAAAAAGCGATGGAAAAACTGCGGCGTAAGCCTAAAGTTACGGAAGCCGATCTGCGCGAAACCATGCGTGAGATCCGCTTGGCACTTTTGGAAGCCGACGTTAACTTTGCTGTGGTTAAGGACTTTGTTAAAACGGTACGCGAAAAGGCAGCTGGGGCTGAGGTTCTAAAGGGCTTAAATCCAGCACAGCAGATCGTTAAAATCGTTAATGAAGAATTAACCAAGCTGATGGGTGAGGAAGCCGTCCCGCTGAATAAAGCACCGCACATTCCAACCGTAATTATGATGGTCGGGCTGCAGGGTGCCGGTAAAACGACGACGGCCGGTAAGCTGGCACTGCGTCTGAAAAATGAAGAAAACGCTCGGCCAATGTTTATCGCGGCCGACGTTTACCGACCAGCCGCAATTACGCAGCTGCAGCAGGTTGCTGACCAGATTGGCGTGCCGGTATTTGAAGAAGGAACCGAAAAAGATCCCGTTGATATCGTTAGAGACGGGATGGAACAGGCCAAGCAGAATCATAACGACTATGTAATCATCGATACGGCTGGACGGCTGCAGATTGACGAGCAGTTGATGGATGAGCTGGTCAACATCAAGAACCTGACACAGCCAAATGAAATTCTGCTGGTCGTTGATGCCATGACTGGTCAAAACGCGGTTAAAACGGCGCAAGGCTTTAACGACAAGCTGGACATCACTGGGGTTGTCTTGACCAAGCTGGATGGCGATACTCGTGGTGGGGCGGCCATGTCGATTCGAGCCGTTACTGGCAAGCCGATCAAGTTTGTTGGTGAAGGTGAAAAGATGGAGGATCTCGACGTCTTCCATCCCGACCGTATGGCTTCACGAATTCTGGGCATGGGGGACATGATGACCCTGATCGAAAAGGCCCAGAAGAATTTTGATGAAGAAAAAGCCCAGGAAACCATGGACAAGATGCGGGCCAATGAGTTTGACTTCAACGACTTTTTGGAGCAGATGGACCAGGTTACCAAAATGGGACCACTGGAGAATATTTTAAAGATGATGCCCGGGATGGCCAATAATCCCGCTTTAAAGAACATCAATATTGATCCTAAACAGTTTGCGCACATCAAGGCCATTATCTTGTCAATGACGCCTGAAGAACGGGAAAATCCTGATCTGATGAACCCGAGTCGGCGGCGGCGATTGGCAGCCGGTTCTGGGCGGCCAATCGTTGAGGTCAACCGGATGATTAAGCAGTTCAATCAGATGCGCAAAATGATGAAGCAGGTTACCAATGGCAATTTTGGCGGCCTGCAGAACATGATGGGCGGTCAGATGCCTGGCATGGGCGGCAAAATGGGTCAAATGGCGATGAATCGCATGGCGCGGCAGGCTAAGAAGCGTCAGCAGCAAAAACTGCGGAAACTGCGCAACAAGCACAAGCGCCGCTAAAATCAGCCAATCAAAACTTGGTTGGCGATATAATTCAATCCTGAGCAGTTTTCTGTTCAGTTAATACCCTGTCTCGATAATGAGGCGGGGTTTTTATTTTGGTAATGAGATATTTGGTGCTCACAGACTGGCAAAAGAGATTACCAAATCAATTCACTAAAAAATCTGTCTCCAAAAACTCCTTGTGTGCCAAGGCTTTAGGCAGATTGATGAAATTATTTTATTTTTAGAGCTTGCAAAAAACAAAAGCTTTGGTATTATTTAGTTAGTCACTTATGTAATTAACTAGGAGGATGAATAGGGAGGGTTGGTCATGCAATTTGAATTTGACCAAACGGAACCAATCTATCAACAGATTGCCGATCAGCTGGAGGACATGATCTTTACTGGTCTGTTGAAGGAAGGTGAACAGGCGCCTTCAACCACGCAGCTTTCTCAAGAACTGCACATCAATCCGGCGACCGTGCTCAAAGGAATGCGGCAGCTGGTTGATCAGGGACTGTTGGAAAAGCATCGCGGCTTGGGAATGTTTGTCGCAGCGGGGGCCCAAGCCAAGATAGTCGAAACGCGTAAGGACGCATTTTATGAAAACTATATTAAAAGCCTGCTGGAAGAAGCCGGCAAGCTGGGAATCACTGAAGAGCATCTAATCGAATTGATCAAACGGGGGTATCAAGATGGAAACATTAAAGGTTAGTCAAATTACCAAAAAATATGGTCGGCAGACGATTTTAGACGACATCAGTCTGACGATTCACCCGGGCAAGATTTACGGGCTGTTGGGACGCAACGGTGCCGGTAAGTCAACGCTCTTGAATCTAATCGTCAACCGAATTCTGCCAACCAGCGGCACGATTAAATTGGGCAACGATGAGATCAATGACAATGACGCGGCACTAACGCAGTTTTATCTGATGAGCGAGGTCAGTCTCTATCCTAAACACGTGACTTTAAAGCAGATGTGGGAAATGGCAGACCTTTCTTATGGCAGCTTTAACTTTAATCGGGCACGGCGGCTGCTAAAGGAGTTTGATATTCAAGACGAGAACGTAAAGCTGAGCAATCTTTCGACAGGTCTGCAGACGGCGGCCAAGCTCATCGTGGCATTATCGGTCAACGCCAATTATATTTTCTTGGATGAACCGATTTTGGGGCTGGATGCCAACCACCGCGATGTTTTTTATCAAGAACTGCTCAAGGCCTATGAAGAAAACATTAAGACCTATGTGCTGTCAACGCACCTGATTGAGGAGATCCAGCAGCTGGTTGAGCATGTCTTCATTTTGGATAATAAAAAAATGGTCGTTGATGCTGACGTTGAAGATCTGTTAGACGAGATGTTTGTAATCAGCGGTCCGGCAATGCTGGTTGAAGAGTATGTTAAGGATCAAAACGTACTGGGGACACGTGATCTGGCAGGTATCAAGACTGCTTTTGTCCGGGGCGTACTTAGTGAAACAAAAGCGATTCCGGATCAAATCAAAATTCAGCATCCGGATCTGCAGCAGGCATTTGTCTATCTGACGAACAAATAGGGGGAGCATTATGATTTCAGCAAAACAAAAACTCGTGATTCGAACTGACCTATACCGCTGCGGCAGGGGCTTTGTGATTGCCGCAATCTGGCTGGCCGCAATTCAAGCTTTCTTTGCCATTGTCAACCTGATCTTTGGAGGAATTAGCTTTGGTGACTTATTGGATGATCTGCGCGGGATCTTTAGCGGCTGGACGTTTATTGCCAGCGTTACGCCATTTGTTTATTTCTTGATCACGCCATACAGCAATTTTAAATGGACGATTCAAAACGGTATCTCACGCAAGACTTTGTGGCGCTCGCAAATGATCAGCGCCGTAGTAATCACATTGATCCAAGAACTGGCAATTATTATTTTCAACTTCTTGGCAAACGGTTCGCTATCTGAGAAAATCATCTACAATAACTCAATTTCAATTTGGTGGGGTCTGTTGTTTGAGCTGCTGCTGCTGTTTGAAACAACCATGACGGCAATGGCAATCGGTTATTTCTTTAGTCTGCTGAATCGCAAGTGGAAAGTAATCGTTGCAATCGGCGGCCCGATTCTAGCGGTATTCTGCATCTACTACCTGACGCGGTTGCTGATCAAACTGGGGGTCTTCCAGTTTATTGGATCAAACTGGTCAATCGATTTGACTGGTCAGGCAGCTAAAACGGCAATTATTGTTACGCTGGTTGTCTCAGCAATCGTTTGGACGCTTTTGATGATGCTGGTCTCACGCATCAGTGCCAAACACATGCAGCTGCGGCGCGACTAATCATTAAACGATCCCTGCCGATCAATCAGGCGGGGATTTTTTGATTGATAGTAAATAAAAATCAGATCGTGTTGCCTGGATAAAACTTGAATTGCTTGGCGTGAAATACCGTGATTTCAACGGTTTTGATTGGCTGAGGACTTATGGATTCAAGGAAAAGAAGACGAAGATATGCTTAAAAAGAATTTTTTTGAAAAAAGTTTAGCCTGTCAAGAAAAAATACTTTACATTCACTTGAATGACTGGTATATTATTAGCTGTTAGAAAAAATCAAGGAGGTGTGAATCAATGTCAGTAAAGATCCGTTTAAAGCGTATGGGTTCTAAGAAGCGCCCATTCTACCGTATCGTGGTTGCCGACTCACGTTCACCACGTGATGGCCGCTTCATCACGACGCTGGGTACTTACAACCCACTGACCACTCCAAAGGAAGTTAAGTTCGACGAAGACGCCGTTATGGACTGGCTGCAAAAGGGTGCCCAACCTTCAGATACTGTTCGCAACATGTTCCAAAAAGCAGGTATCATGAAGAAGCTCCACGAAGCCAAGTACGCTTCCAAGAAGTAGTGGTAAATAGTCATGACTGAGACAAATCTAGAGACACTGATTCGTACCTTGGTCACGCCGTTGGTCAAGCATCCGGATGCAGTTTGCATCACCGAATCAGAGACTGATCGGTATCACCGGTACGTCCTCGACGTTCATCCGGCTGACGTCGGTCGCGTGATTGGTCGGCAGGGACACATTGCTTCCGCGCTGCGTACCGTAGTCGAAGGCATGCGTTCTAAGCGGCCCAACTCTAAGAAAGTCCGGTTGGTGATTAATGACCATCGACATTAAATAAAAACTCCCACACCAACCCTGTGGGAGTTTTTCTATTATTCGGAGGATTTTTAAATGCAATATTATAATGTTGGTAAAATCGTCAATACGCATGGTATTCGCGGCGAGGTTCGCGTGATTGCCACGACTGATTTTCCTCAAGAGCGTTTCCAAAATGGCGCCATCCTTTACCTAAAGCAGTCTGCCGGTGAGCCATTACGCCTGGAAGTTGCCGGCGCGCGTCAGCATAAGGGAATGTGGCTGGTTAAGTTTAAAGGCTACGACAACATCAATGACGTGCAGAGTTTCCGTGACCACGAGCTGATGGTGACTGAAGACGAGCAGCAGCCTTTAGAAGAAGGTCAGTACTACTATCATCAGATCATTGGTTTGACGGTTAAGACGCTGGAAGGACGCGAATTAGGCGTGATCAAAGAGATTCTTTCGCCAGGTGCCAATGATGTCTGGGTCGTCAAACGAGCCGGTCAAAGCGATCTTTTATTGCCGGTAATTGATGATGTGGTCAAAAACGTTGATCTGGACAAGGGCGAAGTCGACGTTGAATTAATGGAAGGACTGGAATAATGCGAATCGATGTTTTAAGTCTGTTTCCGGACATGTTTAAGCCGACGCTGGGTCAGTCGATCGTGGGGCGGGCCCAAGACGATGGCTTTTTGGATATTCATGTAACTGATTTTCGTCATTTTACGACTGACAAGCACAATCATGTCGATGACGCGCCGTTTGGTGGTGGTGCCGGCATGCTGCTGCAGGCTCAGCCGATTTTTGATGCGATGGCGGCCATTGATGAAGAAGCACAAAAGGAAAACTATCCGAAAGGCCGTGTCATCTTAATGGATCCGGCGGGACGCAAGTTTGATCAGGACTATGCTCAGGAATTGGCCCAAGAAGAACACTTGACGTTTATCTGTGGTCACTATGAGGGCTATGATGAACGCATTCGCCAGCTGGTAACCGATGAAGCCTCATTAGGTGACTACGTACTGACGGGCGGTGAATTGGCAGCCATGGTTATGATTGATGCCACGGTTCGATTCGTGCCGGGCGTTTTGGGCAATATGTCTTCTTCAATGGGCGACTCGTTCAGCAATGGTCTGCTGGAATATCCCCAATACACGCGGCCAGCTGAGTTTCGCGGGATGAAGGTGCCAGAAGTGCTGACCAGCGGCAACCATGAAAAAATTCGGCAGTGGCGGATGTATCAATCGTTAAAACGCACCTGGGAACGCCGACCAGATCTGATTGAACAGTCTAAACTGTCCCGTGAGCAGCAGATCATGCTTCAAGACATTAAATTGGGTGAAGACCCAACGATGCAGTAGGCGACGCGCATGATTAAGAATAAGTTTTTAAAACGACTGCTGGCCAAAGAAGATCCAACCGTCTATCAGCTCAAGGATGCATCGCTGGAACCTTCATTGACGACTTTGGATCTGATCGGTCTGGGGACGGGGATGGTCGTAGGCACGGCGATCTTTACCTTGCCAGGAATCGTAGCTGCTGAGCATACCGGACCAGCCGTGCCATTAGCGTTTATCGTGGCGGCAATCGGAGCGGGACTTTCTGCCTTGGCCTACGCGGAAACAGCCTCAGTGCTGCCGTTTGCCGGTTCGGCGTTTTCTTGGATGAACGTCTTGTTTGGCGAGTTTTTTGGCTGGATCGCGGGCTGGGCACTGCTGGCGGAATATTTTATCTCCGTAGCGTTCGTTGCCTCGGGCTGGTCGGCGTATATGCAGGGCTTTTTGGGCAGTTTCGGCGTTAAATTGCCAGTTGCTCTGACTGGTGGCTTTAATCCGGCTAAGGGCTCGTATGTCGATATTTTGGCGGCGATTGCGATATTGATCGTCGGCTGCTTGATCGCACGTGGCATTCATCAGGTCAGCCGCGTCGAGAATACGATCGTGGCCGTTAAGCTGATCGTGATTATCATGTTTGTCGTGATTGGCGCGACTGCCATTCATCCGCAAAACTATGTGCCGTTTATTCCCGCGCACCGACCAGGAACGACTTTTGGGGGCTGGCAGGGGATCTTGGCTGGCTCTTCGCAGATTTTTATTGCCTATGTTGGCTTTGATGCAATTGCGGCCAATACTGCTGAAACCAAGGATCCTCAGCACACGATGCCTAAAGGATTGATTGGCACGCTGCTGTTGGGGACTGGCTTTTTCATCGCTGTCTCACTGGTTTTGGTAGGGATGTTTAAATACAGCCGCTATGCTAATAACGCCGAACCGGCTGCCTGGGCGCTGCGGCATTCAGGTCATTATTTAACGGCCAATCTGCTTTCGGTAGTAGCCTTGATTGGGATCTTTTCAGCCTTGATCGCAATTCTGCTGGCCTCATCGCGTTTGATCTATGCGTTTGGGCGGGATGGTCTGCTGCCAAGCCGGCTGGGTCATATTGATGATAAGCATGTTCCTGATCACGCATTATGGCTGATCACGGTGCTGGCGATGATTCTTGGTTCGGTATTCCCATTTACGTTTTTAGCGACGCTGGTTTCGGCCGGGACCTTGATTGCCTTTATCTTTGTCTCGTTGGGGATCTACGCGTTAAGGAAACGGGAAGGCGTCGACCTGCCGGAAGCCAAGTTTAAGATGCCGGGCTATCCGGTTTTGCCAGCCATCTCGGTTGTCTATTCAATCGTTATTTTTGCTGGTTTGAATATTGATGCCAAATTACTGATGATCGGCTGGTTCGTTATTGGTTTGATAATCTACTTTGCTTATGGAATCAAGCATTCAAGCCTGAATCAGCAGCTCAAAAAGGTTGTCAAGTAATTTACCCTTGCAGTCGCCAGGGGAATATGTTATATTATGTCTTGGCTTTTTATGGCCATAACAACGGTATTCCGCTGCTGAAATCGGGCAAGAATATCGACGAAAGGAAAAAATATTATGCGTCAAAACCAATTGATTGAAAAGATCACCGCCAGCCAACTGCGCGATGACATTCCAGAATTCCGCGCCGGTGACACGGTTCGCGTCCACGCCAAGATCGTTGAAGGTACTCGTGAACGTATCCAGATCTTCCAAGGTGTCGTTATCAAGCGTCACGGTGCAGGCATTTCTGCTACTTACACTGTTCGTAAGATTAGTAACGGTGTCGGTGTTGAACGTACTTTCCCAGTTCACTCCCCACGTGTTGCTAAGATCGAAGTTGTTCGTTACGGTCGCGTTCGTCGTGCTAAGCTGTACTACCTGCGTGAACGTACTGGTAAGTCCGCTCGTATTCCTGAACGCCGTCGCGACGTTAAGTAGTCGAGTGTCGACCAAAACCCTTGCTGTGCAAGGGTTTTTCTTTTTGCCCAATTTTTAAAATGCTAATTGAGTTTGTGAATTCTTGCCAATTATTTGCTTGTGGTAGCAAAATGGTAGCAAACTTGTCACAAATTTTCCAATTGATCACGATTTTTCACAAGCGCTTCGTGAGTAACGTGTGTGTAGATTTCCTGAGTAACCCGACTGTTAGAGTGTCCAACCCGCTGCTGGATGACATACATCGGCACGCCGAGCTCAGCCAGCTTAGAGATATGAGTGTGGCGAAAGATGTGTGAGCTGACTGGTTTATCAATTTTTAGCTTTTTAGCTGCATTACGTAAAAAAGTATTGAACGCTGATATTTGAATCGGTGTATGATGTTTGGTAGTGAATAAATAGCCGTGCCCGTCAGCATAGGCGTATCGGTCATGATATATTTCGATAGCCCGCTTGGATAGCGCCACATCGCGCATTCCGGCGGGCGTTTTTGTTTGGTCGGTTTTATGCCATTCATTCATTTTAAGCTTTGTATATTCCATTGTGCCATTGACGTGAGCTACCCAGCCATCACTCGTGTTCTCAATATCTTTAACATCGAGCGCTAGAGCTTCACCACAGCGCATTCCAGTCTGATATAGCCATTCGCAAAGCGTGGCATAGTTATGATTGTGGCCATAAGCATATTCAAGCAGCTTGTTAAGTTCGTCAGCTTCCAAAAACTTGTTGCGAGTTGAGCTGCCACCTTCACTAGGACGATAGGCGATTTCCAGTTTTTCTGCAGGGTTGTCGCTTAGATATGATTCCTTGACCGCAAAAGCAAATAGCTGATGCAGAAAGATCTTAAATTTGGATGCATAAGCATTTGAGATGTGTCGTGGGCCATAGATCATGTCTTCAATGGTCCGCGTTAAGATTAGCGGGGTGATTTTTTCAATCAGCGCGTCCTTATCTAATGATTTGACTAGCGATCTGCACATCATCTCGGCATTTGCGTAGGTGGAACGGCGGACACGGGGCTTGTAATTGGTTAAATAGTCATCAACTAGTTTTTGCAAGGTAATCCCATGAATCGTTTCAATATGATTAACTTGGCTCATTATCTTAGCAATCTTAGCTTGTAAGATCATTTGTGCTTGATGTTGGGCCTGTTTAGTATTTTTAGTCATTGTAACGGAGACAGCTTTGTATTTGTTCGTCAAGGGATCACGATAGCGCTTAAAGAATCTATATTTGTGGTTTCTTTCTTCAACATACATGGTATCCTTCCTTTACTATTAAACGTATGTTCGATTTATGTGTAAAAATTAAGCTCGGCGCTGTGCCGGGCTTTTCTACATTAGCGATAAATTATAGAAATTATTCCAGTTAATGCACTAATTCCACCGATGATGATGGTACCCCAGAAGAAACGACGGTTTTCTTTTTGAAGCTGTCTTTGATATTCTCGTTCGTTTAATAGCTTGTTCTCAACCACAATTGGGAACTTATCTGATAGGTTATCAATTTTTTCATCAATAATATCAAAGCGTCCATTAATCTTTGCGATTACAGTATTCAATTCTTGGTGAGATACATACTTGTCCATATTTCCACCGCCTCCACCATTATTATAATAAAAAACACCTTGGCCGGGATGGATCGATGTCTTTGCAATTTTATTCATGTTGAACCTCCTTAAGAGGTATAAGCGTATTCAAAAAACGGCCCAATAATAATGACTCACCTATCCCCATTTCGCCATCATGCTTTGATGATAGCGCTAACTGTATATTAATTGCATGGATATCTATTAACAGGTTAGCATCAATTTCAACAGGAAATACCAGTCCAACAGGATTCATTGCAATTTCAGTTACATCAGCAACTTGTTGTGAAAGATATATATCATTTTTTAATCCTGTTGAATAGATGCTTAAATAAATACCTTCGAATTCTCCCTGAACATGATTAGGAAGATATACGTAGATTTTTAAATTGAAATTAAGGTTTCCGTTTTCTGGGACAGTTAAATAGTCAACAATCTTACCATTTGACTCTAACAGGAAACTGGTAAGGTGGGCTGGAGCATCAAGTATGCTATATTTCCCATCATAGTTGTACATAATATCCCCTCCTGATGTTATTTAGTTTTTGCTTCGATGGCTATGGAAGGAAGATACTCATCAAAATAGCTATCCCAGTCAGTATCATTGCCATTCACATACCCCATTGCTTTAACTGATTTTGCAGTTGTAGGCAAATTTTTAATAGTATTCGTATCAAATTTATAGTAATAAAATTCAGATTCAATAGAAATAGTCTTATATTTGCTTAAGTCCGTTTTTTTAAGAGCGTCTACGATATCTAAGAAGTAATCATCAGAATACATATATGTTCTGAATCCATCAATGGAATAAATTTTTAAATTACTACCTTGAGATTTAAACTTCATACTAAGAGAGCAATTATATTTTGCTTCCTTACTAAGATTTGACATAACGTCAGTCTCGATATTCCTACGGGTCGGCTCTATTTTGCCATATCGATAATAGCCATCATATAACAAGCTATCGTCAATACTTTCACTTGATTTATAATACTTTCCCATTTTTTTGGAGTAGTAGTGATCATCGAAAAGCTTCTTAAGATCGTTAGATGTAACTGATTTGTAATCCTTTAGGAGTTGCTTATCAGTTGCCTCATTTTCGCCATTTCCATAGTTAAACTTAATAGCATAAATCGTATTGTTATTATTGTTTGAATAATAAACAATTTTTTTATTGCTATATTTTGCTATATATCGGTTACCATTTTTTTGAATACCTGCATCTTTTTTTAATGTGGATGTTCTAGTGTTGAGCTTATAAATTTTTGTTGGTCTTACATCTCCACAAGCTATCAAAAGCAATCCGAGCAAGCTAGACATCACCATTACCGAAACCCTTTTTATTTTCATCTTTTTTATTTCCCCAAATAGTTACAAACAATATGTTTAGTATCTGACCAAATCAATCCCATGCCTAAGATCGAATAAATAGCCATGATATTTAAATATCGAGCCAAGCGTACGTTACTAGCAGTCAATTGCCTGCCAGAAATAAGCAGGCGTAACTTCGAGATAAGCAGCTACTTCATCGATCGTGCACCATTCGTTGTTCATACATAATCCTCCAAATTAAGCTTATTTTTAAACCCTAGCCGTAACAGCTAGGTTTTTTTGCTTATCTTGCTGTTTGCAATAAGCGTAAATAGTTTGAATCAATTTTGCTTGGATATCTTATAACACCGATTGAATGATCTTCTTTTTTATGTTGTTCCTCATTAAGAATAGCTACTGTTTTATAAAATTTATAAGTATTTTCACCAGTCAGACTGTCATATTGTTTAACTAATGGTTGAGCGATTTTATAAAGTCTGACGATATCTTTATAGCGTTGTTGTTTTCTATACATTATTTCTAATTTATGCAAAACATTAGTAGGTCTAATATCTAAAACAGATAACCACCATTTTTCAGCAATATCCCAGTCGCCTTGCTTATATGCGATGGTTCCTGCATGAAGAAAAGGCAATTCGATACCTAGCAAGTAATTGTCAATAGCCATTTCCTTTGAATAATGAGCATAAGCATAATAATTATCGGGTGTCCATGAAAGCATATCTACAAATTCTTTTCTGGAACGTTCAATTGATGATTGTTTCGCTAACGGATATCCAGTTCTTTTATTAAACCTTTTATCACCTTCGCTTTCGTAATTAGGAAACTCATTTAAATATCGTTCAATTTCAGACAAGTCGATCTTTGGATTCGGAATCTCTCGTTTATTATTTATATGATTTGTTTTGGTTTCTGATTTATTTGTAACTTGCTTGTATCGAGTTACGGCTTGGCAAGAATTATTTTTAGCCCACAAACGGAAACCAACAGTATCTGGTATTGAGAAGTTTTTTAAGCATTTGCTGCATAAAATACCATCTTTAAATTTAGTCCTAGTAAAAAGGTGAGTTTTACGACCACAATTGCTACATAAACGTGCCATTATTCTTACCTCATTTAATTTTTGCCAAATAATTCTCTGAATACACGCTGCGATTCGCAGACAGCCCATTTCTCAGAATGCATAGTTTTTGTGCTGCGAGCATTTGAAAGATTGTGGACTAAGGGTAGCCTTTTAATATCCTTGATCATCAGTATTTGGTCAATAGCCAGCGATTAATTCTTATCTGGGTTCAATTTTTGATATTGCCAAAATTTGGACAGTTCTCACGGATTAAATTTCGAACAGTATAGTCAAGAGATTGACTAAGATTGTGGCGCTCTAAAAAATCGATTGAGTTAAGCTCGCTAGGGTCACAACTATTGATATAGTCACCAACCACTTTGCCGAGCATGTATTCATTGGCATCCTTTTCCATGACTATTCTTGACCGCCAATCCTGGTATGATTGGCAACCGTCGTTTTTGATATGTCCAATCTCGTGCAAGACTACTTGATTTTCCATTTCGTCAGACATCCCACTATGCATGATGATAACCATGCCTTTTGGCGTATTAAAAAGTCGTGCGGTAAATTCTACTTCATTCGTGTATTTCACTTTGATGTTATATCGATTAAGTAGCCTTTTGATTGATAGATCCATGCCTATCACCGCCATTCAACTTAGTTAAAATACCCGCGTAGGATTTTTTTGACGACTTCTCTATCATGGTCTGAAATTGGTTTGCCATCAAAACTGCGTGATTCATCGATAGCTTTATCTAAGTCGGTTTCCTGTTCTATATGTTTCCTATCCGGTGTGCTCCTGCCTAATAAGTAGTCCGTTGAGACATCGAAAATTGATGCGATTTTATCAAGTTCTTCGCTAGAAACTTTTCGGGTACTTTTTTCGATTTTATTCATTGATGATTTGTCGATGCCAAGACGTTTGGCCAGTTCTGATTGACTCATGTTAACCTTTTCTCGCAGGTCGACTATTCTGGCAGCTAATTGTGTTTGCATTTTAACGCCTCCTTATTACCGCCATTGTGTGCGGTTTCTATTACAATTTCTATTTTAGCAATGTTTCTAAAAAAGATACATATTTTTGAGAAAAAAGAAATTTTATTGTTGACGTTTCTAAAATCGAAACGTATAATAAAAATCGTGGTTGAGATAATCGCAACCGAAAGGAAGTGAAATGTTGACCTACTCGATTAACATCAAACTAATCAAGCAGAAACGCCTGGAACATAAATATACACTTCAAGAAATGTCTGAAGCACTAGGGCTAGCCAATCGGTCTCTCTATTTGAAAAGAGAGAATGGCTACCAAAAATTCAAAGCAAACGAATTACCGCTGCTTAGCAAAAAATTAGGCATTCCTTTGAATGATTTTTTTATTCCAAATGTTGAGAAAAACTCAAAAGGAGAAAAATAAATGGATAATTTCGATACTGACAAAATCATCAAATACGCTGGCGAATCCAAGCAACAAGTAATTGATAGTCGGGATGTTGCCAAGATGATTGGCAAAAGCCATGCGCATCTAATGCGTGATATCCACGACTATATCAACGTTTTGTAGCCCAATCCAAAATTGGATTCGGCTCAATTCTTCATCGAATCAAGCTATATTGATCCAAATAATCAAGAGCGTCCCTGCTATCTGCTAACGAAAAAAGGCTGCGAATTCGTGGCTAATAAGCTGACGGGTCGTAAAGGGACAATCTTCACCGCAACGTACGTATCACTGTTCAACGAATATGAAGCTGAACATAACAGTAAGACAGTCGCAATTGACAGTAGCCTGGAGCACGAAAAGCTTGCATACAAGCGCGAGTGGCTGATTGAAATGCGCAAGCAGAACGTCAACAAGGCGCACGAGCTGCGTAATCAAGACGTCAAGCTGTATCTGGAGCTTGGCAGAGTTGCTGACGATTACCAGCGACCACATATGGCAATTGATTTCCGCAACGAAGCCATTCGTGCCATGCAAGCATTGCCAGTTGGTGCACGCCGAGAGTATTCAGCAACCGAGATTGGCAACATCATTGGCGTGTCACCGATTGCGATTGGGAAGTGGGCTAACAAGCTAGGCGTCAAGCGTGATGCCGATATGAGCTACCGCGATCACGATGGAGCTTGGCGATACTTCCCTGAAGCGCTGAAAGTGTTCCAGGACAACGCGCTAGAGATTCAAGACGACGATTTAGGACTGTAGGAGGTGACGGATCATGCGAGCCATCTATTACACCGTAGAAGACGGCTATAGGCAACTACTAGCAACCACTTATGGAAACTATGGTATAGCACCCACCATTTCTAATGAAGAAAGAAAAAGGCTTTCAGAAGAGATGGGACATCCCTTGAGAAACCTTTTCGTAAATATTGATGGTAATGACTATCAAATCTGCTTAAAGCGGTAAGCCAGTGTTCTGTTTAACAATTCCCGTAAGAACTGCAGTAGCTACGTTTTTAAGAACACCAATTGAAACTGATTTTAAGGTACTGGTTGCTTTTTTAGTTTGATTCCATACTTCATCATCACGAATCGAGTCAAGAAGCTCATGACCAGACCAAGTAATATCAAAAACCATTAATGAAAATCCTGAAGCGTATTTATCGTATCTTGCATTTATATACTTGCCATCAAGCAGCTGAAAAAAAGTATACGTTATATCGTCTTCAGAATATTGATCGTTGACAAGTTCTGGAAGCATTTGAGAAAGCTCGACTCCACAATGAAACATACCTATTCCCTGTGCTTCTAATGAAAGCAGAACATACCGAACACAATCATGTTTTAACTTCAATATTTTCACCTCCTTTCATCAGGAGATGACTTAAGTATACAGCTGAAAAGAAGGGAGCGTAGCTATGAGAACTGTTGAAGAATTTGAGAAGGCAACTGCTAAGCGCCAAAAGCCAATGTCCGATTACTCACGGATCATTGTTGAGACAGACGAAAAAAGCCCCAAGACCTTAGCGGTGATCACAGATGACGACTGTGAAACCGTAGAAGGCCTCAGGGTGCGGTTTATGCCAATCTATAAGGATTAGTCCTTATCTTTAGGAGGCATTGGGTCATTACCATACGAGTTCTTTAAGTTAATCTGACCGTTTCGCTTCTGACTAACCAACTCAGCATGATTATTAATAGCTTGTTGACGACCCGCTTTAATAGCTTCTGATTTGGTGCTGTAGATTTTAGAAGCACGAGTACTTCCGGAACTCTTAACAGCCCAACCGTTTGAACGAGGACTGACCCAAATTTGCTTTGGCATTTTGTCACCTCCTTTCATTAGGAGATGAATCAATTGTAGCAGAAAGGAGATGTAGGAATGAGCCCGTATCGGTATCAGCTGAACAAAGCAGAGTTCATGTCTGAATGGCATGACAGCAATGGTCAGCCAATGTCTGAGTCAACGTATCAGCGAAGGCGGCGGGAAGCCACTGACTATCCAGACGGATGGCGTGTTTTCCTGCCAGATGGTCGCGTTGATATTCAAGAGTATCAACGTTTTATGACCTGGTTGGCAAAGAAGAAGCACGATAAGAAGCAAGACCCTCGCTTAGTCGTATATCAGAAGTATTAGGAGGAACAACATGGACTTATTTGGACCTATTTTTGCAATGCTTATGTTGGCATTGCTGCTAGTAGATCACAGCATCTTGAACGCAAAAGTTGAAAAGCTTGGGAAGGAGCTGAAGCGCTATGAACAACGTTACCCGAATTAACTGGATTGTGCTTGCCTACCTGGCTATCTGGAGCTGGGTAGACGGCTTCACTACGACCGCCTTTGGATTAACGGTTCTAGTGCTCACTGAAGCACTTTGGAAGCCATTTGTTAACTCAAGTCTGGCCGTTAAGCTGTTCGGCCAAGAAACGATGGCTATGTTGCAACAAAAAAACGTTACTGGCCGCCACCAGTAACGCTCACAGAAAAATATTCTACAGGAGAAATTATATATGAGTTTGTCGCCAAACGAAAGGGCATTGACAGATGAAGCGCTCCAACAACTATCGGTTGCTACTAAGTGGCTGTTGCGAGCCTACAGAGCTGAGGAAGACAACGATGCATTAACCGATCTGTCAATTGCGACAAGAATGTTGGAATTGGCTCAGGAACCATTGCTGAATGCAAAACGAATGATTAAAACTCGGAAGGAGCAAGATAACAATGACTAATCAATCTAACCAAATGGCAGTAATGCAGAAGGATATCACGGATCAGGTATCGAATCGCATTAGTCAGCTGCAAGACGATGGCTTGGCCCTGCCAAAGGACTATAACCCGCAGAACGCCTTGAAGGCAGCTTGGTTTAAGCTGCAGCAGACCAAAGACCGTTCTGGCCGACTGGCACTACAGGTCTGCCACCCAGCATCAATTGCAAACGCGCTGCTTGATATGGTGACACAAGGACTTAGCCCTGCAAAGACGCAATGCTACTTCATTGTGTATGGCAACGAACTACAATTGCAACGGTCATACTTCGGCACGATTGCCGCAGTTAAGCGACTGTCCAGCGTCAAAGATATCGATGCTCAGGTAGTTCATCAAGGCGATGAATTCGCTATTGGTGCTGATGAGCTTGGCCGAATCAAGGTTACCAAGTTCGTGCCAAAGTTTGAAAATCTCGATAAACCAATCAAAGGCGCATTTGCCTTTATCGAATTGGCAGACGGTCGGGTTGACTACACTGTCATGACACAGAAGCAGATTCAGACGAGCTGGGGACAATCACGTCAGCACAACGTACAGCAGAAGTTCGGGGATGAGATGGCCAAACGGACAGTCATTAATCGAGCTGCCAAGATGTACATCAATACGTCGGACGACAGCGATCTGCTGACCGGCTCAATCAACACGGTTACTGCTAATGAATATGAAGATGAGCCTGAGCGTAAAGACGTAACGCCAGAAGCCCCAAAATCTACGGCAGATAAGCTCGTACAGGGGTTTAAGAAGGAGCAGGCGCAAATCCACGAAGAGGAAAAAGAAACGGCTGAGAAAGCACCAGAACAGCCAGAACAAGAACCAGTAAAGGAGAGCGAGCAAGATGGCAACCAAGAAGCAGATGGCCAAACCGACATCTTTGACTACATCGAAGACGATGAAGTTGACGAAAAGTAACTACTACAGTCATGATACGGACTTCCAGTATATGTCGTTCTCAGTGTTCAAGGATTTTGAGCAGTGCGAGGCGGCTACTCTGGCCAAGCTGAAAGGCGACTGGGAGCCATCCAGTGATCCTAAGGCGTTGCTGATTGGGAACTACGTACATTCTTACTTTGAAAGCCCTGAAGCCCATCAAGAATTTGTTGAAGCCAATAAAAGCGAGATACTTTCATCTCGTGGCAAAACGAAGGGCCAACTGAAGAGTGACTATAAGGCTGCTGATGACATGATCAAAGCACTCAGTGAAGATGACTTCTTCAATTACGTGTACGCACCAGGCAAAAAGGAAGTCATTGTGACCGGCGAGCTGTTCGGCCACCAGTGGAAAGGCAAGATCGACAGCCTCTGCCTTGATCGTGGGTACTTCTGCGATCTGAAGACAGTCGATGACTTCCACAAAGGGCACTGGAACCCAGAACTTCGGCAGAAAACCAATTTTGTCGAGGATCGGGGCTATCACATGCAGATGGCCATCTATCAGGAACTGATTAAGCAGACGTTTGGTATTGACTGCCAGCCATATATCTTTGGTGTGTCCAAGCAACCAATTCCCGATAAGATTGCAATCAGCTTTGACGGAGATGGACAGTTTTTGATGCAGTCAGCACTTGAAAAAATCAAGGCCGACCAAGACCGTTTCTGGCGAGTCTTGATGGGTGAGGAAAAACCTAAGCGATGCGGTAAGTGCGAGTATTGTCGGCAAGGCAAACAGCTGGCAGGGTTTACTGAGGTTAGCCAGATCGAAATCTCATAAGGAGGCGAGGACGATGGTCAGAATCAAAAAAGACTACAGCAAAGGTTTTACAACCATGAACAATACGATCGTTCGTGATGATTCGCTAAGCTGGAAGGCACGCGGCATCTTTGCTTATCTTTGGTCAATGCCTGACGACTGGAACTTCTATGAGACGGAAGTGGCAAAACATGCCACTGACGGACGGCAATCTCTCCGAACCGGATTGGAAGAATTGGAGAAAAACGGCTATTTAGAACGAACGAGATCTCGAGACAAACTAGGCAAATTCGGTGCGCCTGTATGGATTCTGCACGATGAGCCAGCAACAACCCACTCGCCTATGTCCGATTATCCTACATTGGATAAGCCTACATCGGATTATCCTACATCGGGAAATCGGACACTACTAAATAAATACCTTACTAAAGAAACATCTACTAATGAAATACAAGAAGAGAGAGATGTATATAAGGCACCTCTCGACAAAAACGAAAAACTGTCTTTTATCCGCTGGCCAGACAGCTTAGGCGTGATGACTGATCAGATCACACGGCTACTGCTGTCCGCTCAGGAACAAGGGATGTCAGATGCCGTTATCCAGATGATCATCGACAAAACGCGTATGGCAAAGCCAAACACGACATACGGCTATCTAAAGAAGGTGATCGATGACTATCTCGGTCAAGGCATCTATACAACGGTCGATTTTAGGCGCAAGCAGGATCAAAAACGACAAGCGGAGCATCGGGAGATTCCTAACATCCCTGTTTTCAAGATTGATTAGGAGAGAATTATGAGTGATGAAAAAACGATTAAAGAGGTAACAAAAGAACGAGACGAGCTGTTCAGCAAAGTGGTTAAACTGGTATCTTTTACGACTGAGCAGTCAGTACCTGACACCAGAACTATTACTGATAGGCAGTACATTCTGCTGCTTATTCAGCAAAACGTTATGCAGTCGTATATCGCCGTCTTAAATGCACGGCTTATCGAGTTAGGAGGACATCATGAGTCTAACCGTTGAAGAGCACAAGTATTATCGCGGTGACAAGCTGCAGAGCATCGAGTACGTGACCGAGTTCATCGACAATAACAACGATGGGGTCGTGTACTACATGGATGCCGAAACCGGCATGTACACGGACTACGGCTATTGTATTGACGAATTGCAGTGCTACACCAACGACTGGCGGAAAGTGGCTGAGGACTGCTGCAAGCGATATGGATGTGAACTGGTCGGTGAGGAGTTGAAGACAACGGCAGAAGATGCTCTGGTGCAGACAATGCTCGCCATCTACGCTTGGATTGAGTTTAAGGACTGGCTGTACTACGACCAGATTGAAGAAAAACGTGGAATCATGCGTGACAAAGGGGAATAACCATGACTAAAGAGGAATACAAAGAAAAGCTCAACAAACTGTTGGGAGACATGGACACGCTAGACGATGCCTATGGTTACTATGATAATGACGAATTTGATTTTGACTACATTATGCAGTTGCACGATATCGCAGATGATGCGCTTGATCTGGCCGAAGAAGCAGAGGATGTGTTTGACCGTGACTAATCAGGAATTCATCAATAAATGCAAATGGCGCGTATCCGACTATCTCAACAAGCTGGTTGGAAAAGAAACGGCCTGCAAGCCGGAAAACGTGTTTGTCGTGTGGCAAGCTAAGGCTCTGCAGAATCACAAGGCCATGCTTGCAGCACTGGGCAGATACAACGACAAGGCCTACTACTTCGAGTTTACCTATAATGGCAATCTCAACGAAACATACATGGACGTGTACACGAAAGACAAAAACGTTCTGTTTAAGGAGGCACGCGATGGTCAAGACAAAAATGTTTACCGATTTAGTCAACGATATTGATCCCAGCGTGCAGATCAATCGTTGGCTAGACAAACATCCCGACTATATCGTTGTGGACGTCAAGCTGTCGACTGATTTCATCGAGGAAGACAATCAGCTATGCTGCACGGCATTAGTCATTTACAGGGAGTATGAAAATGTGTGAATTTTGTGAGCAACATAAGCCGTTGCTGATCTGCAAGTTTAACGGCATCGGCATAACAGTTAAGGTTGTCAACCATACGCAGTTAGACGCAATGGCGAAGGTCAAGCGAAACGAAAGTGTGATTAGTGTCGGGCAGTCAAACCGCATCAAGTACTGTCCGATGTGCGGGAGGGAACTGAAAGATTGAAAAACTACTATGGCAAGAAGGTTAAGCTGGACGGCTACACGTTTGACTCAAGAAAAGAGGCGTCTTTCTACGCAGCTTATATCAAGAGCTGCGGTAAGAAGTACCAGGTGCATCCCCAGTACGAGCTGCTGCCTATTTTTGACGCCGGCATGGTACGAGTTGGAGCAATCTACTATCATCCAGACTTTGTTGTGTATGGCGCTGACGGGTCCATAGAGCACGTTTACGACGTTAAGACGGGAATTGCCTATCGAGCAACCGACGCAAGCGCACAGCTAAGATTTAAGCTGTTTTGGCGCAAGTACGGCGTTCCGGTTGAGGTGGTGACACCACTCAGAAGCTACTTTAAAGTCAAGATCTTAGGCACGACCACCAAAACACAGCCGATGCATCAGCGCATCAAGCGTGACGGGACGATCGTCAAGGACTACTACGACATCAAAACTTCAATTGATTACAAAGTAGAAGAATTACTGGAAGGAGAAAGAGATGGAAAGCAAAGAGGTTGAGCGGGCATTCCGTAACAGCAGAGCAGTGACACTTGGTGACTCAAAACTGTACCTGATCATTGAAGCTAATCACATTAACGAAACGGTCATGCTAGATGAGGTATACCAGGACGGGCAGAGCTACGTATCAAAGAAGCTGCCGAGAATCGGGGCAAGGTTTGATATGCTGCGAAAGCCAACGTTATACAGGTGACCACAATGAAAAGAAAGTGGAATGGATTAGGGATGACGGTAATGGTTTGCCTGCTGTTTTGGGCAGTCGTGATTGTGTTGCTAGCACACGTGTTGGGAGGATAGATATGCGTAAGGAAACGGTATTGGGAACGCTGGTGGTTGGATTTAAGTATACGGCGATCGCATCAATTACTATTGCGGTGATCATGACGGTTAAAAGTGCATGGATTAAGTTCCTATGCTTCTGGCTTAGCCTTTGCTTTCTATGAGGCAGTCTGATGGCAGTAAAAAAGAGCCGCACCACGATGGCACGACCCTCTAATGAATCAACACCATCAATTATAGCAGAGGAGAGTGGTGTCGTGGTGCAAATGGATTTAGGCTTGGGAATCGACAGCAAGGAGACCGCTGCTAATGTGCGACGATTCTGGACGCATGGGATTAATCGGTATCTATATCAAGCTGGTCTGCATCGCAATCAGCTCAAATCGCCGACACTCAGCCTGGCAGGTGGCGGTGGGTCAACTGGCAATCACGCTGAGGACAGACTCATTAGTGGGATGCAGGCACAGCGCATGTGCGACTGCATCAAGGATACGCTTGAAAACTGTGAGCCTTTGACGTATCAAATTATCTCAGCCGTCTATATTGAAGGCCTAAAAGACTGGCAGATGGCCGATAAACTCTGCTATTCATCTTCACAGTATCAGTACATCAAGCGGGGATGCATGTGTGAGTTCGCTGAGCGATTCGAGGGCTTTGAGCGTCGATATGGATTTGATGAAGATGATCAAGTCAAACTGGTTCAAAAAAATCGGACTTTGACAAGACGACGACAATAGCAGAAGTGGATTAAACTGGTATCGTGATATGAATATCATATTAAAGGTTTTCTTCCAAGCTTTTAGATTAGTTACACGGGCGCTACGGCGTCCGCTTATGCATCATCACCGGGCACGCAGCTTTTATGCCAATTTTGTCAAGACGATATTACATCAGTGAAACAACTACGATGAAGACTAACAATTAGTTCAATTCAATCCATATGTTCGTATGGAACCTCCTTTCAAGTATTGTGGGAACAAACGAGTGAATGATTAATGTGCGTTTCAAATACGGCTGCGCGTGGGTTCGACTCCCACATGGTGCTTTCCCGCATCAACGGGAATTTTATTTTTATTTATTTTTTCCAACCCATAAACTAGGCACCGCATACGGTTAGCTGCTCACACGGCTAGGCGGTTCGACTCCGCCGTGCGGTATTGCGCTGACACACAGCAGCGCATTGTCAGTGTTTAGGGTTTCACTGGCTGGAAGGTCCCAGGCGGGCACTGCGTTTCTAACCATCATGTCGCAGCGCAAAAAAGGGTGCGAGTCCCTTACCTATCCTTTTCCTGGCTTTAATTTCTATCAACGACAATATACCTGCCAGGACAACGTGGCGGGCGAATCCCGTCAGCGTGGAAGCATGGCTGAGTGGCTTAGGGCGCTGGTTTGCTAAATTGGTAAAGTCCTTTTATAGACTTACGCAGGTTCGAATCCTGCTGCTTCCGTTGAGAGTAGCGCAATTCACTCTCTTGTCTTTCGATCGATTTAGGCTTTAGATGAAAGGCAGACGGTACGGTCATCCCTATACTTCAGGTGGGGATGCTGCAGTTCGACTCTGCAGGCCAGCATTCGTCCGAAATGACGTTAAACTACATATCACCCATTCAGAGTCTAGCTATAATGGCTAGGCTTTTTGTATTATAATAATTGAAAAAAGCTTTCACTTTTAGTAAGATTAATTTACAAAAGTGACGGTGGTGCATGCTTATCGAGCTTGAATATAAAACAAAACAATTAAAAAAAATATGTACTGATATCAAAAAAGCAAGAAAAAAATATGGAGAAGATATAGCTGACGAACTACACTCGTTAATTAACTTTTTAATATCATCTTCTAATTTACAAGAGGTAAATTCTTTTCAAGTTTACCATTTACATGGACTGTCCGGAGATAGAGACGGTGAATATGCACTAGATATAAATGGCCGCTCGAGTGGTTATCGCTTAATCATTGTTCCATTAGATAGCAAATTAAACAAAGAGAATATAACTATGTTTTATGAGAGTATAAGTATTGTAAGGATTGAGGAGGTTTCGAAACACTATGAATAAAATTAGTAATGATTCGTTAATCGCTTTCCATCCAGGATTTTATATCAAAAAATACTTAAGTGCCCAAGGAATGAAGCAAAGCGAATTAGCGAATAGGCTTAATGTTAGTGAAAAGGTTGTAAGCAATTTAGTGAATGGGCAGATTAATTTAACTGAAGATTTGGCAAATGGTTTAGCCTTAGTATTCGGGACGTCAGCTAAATTATGGATGAACCTTAATAAGAGATATTTTGATAAAAAACACGAAATTGAAGAGACTCAAAAAATTAAAGAAGACGAAGAAATTTTAAGGCAAATGGATTATTCTTTTTGGAGTCGCCGTGGTTTTGTTACGAAAACAAGAAAAACTGAGGAAAAGGTTAAAGAGTTAAGAAAGTTTTTTCAAATTTCATCACTTAAAGTTTTAAAAAACCCGGATTTTCTAGTTCAGTATAAAACATCTGTAAATGATGTTCAGGAAAAGAACATTATAAATTCTAATGCCTGGGTTCAAACAGCTTTAAACTTGGCAAACAGAATTGATGTTAATGAATTGAATCTTAATTATTTAAAAAATAATTTAAATGAAATACGTGCAATGACTTTAGAAACTCCTGAAAAATTTATGCCTAAACTAAATGAAATTTTTCAAAAATCGGGAGTCGCATTTGTTATTGTTCCTAATTTAAAAAATTGTGGAATAAACGGGGCTGTTAAATGGCTAGGCAAACAAAAAGTCTTACTTGCTATTAATGATAGAAGAAAGTATTCGGATGTGTTTTGGTTTGCTCTTTTTCATGAAATAAAGCATGTGTTTCAAAGAAAAGTTGGCCACACAATTGTATCTACAGATAAAAATATAAAAATAACAAGTGCTTTGAATTTAGATAGGCTTGAAAAAGAAGCAGATTCTTTTGCAAGAGATTTTCTAATTAAGCCTTGCGATTACGATGCGTTTGTTGAAAAAGGTAATTTTTCTTACAATGCTGTCGTTAACTTTTCAAACGAAATAAAAATTCAACCGGGAATTCTTGTTGGAAGATTGCAGCGTGATGGTTATATTGATTTTAACCAATTAAATAGTTTGAAAGAAAAATATGAAATTGTGATGAATAACGAGTCAGCTTAACGGCTGGCTTTTTATTTGCGATTAAATGGAGGTGAGTAGTATTGGCAAAGTTAACATTAAAACAACAGCGATTTATCGATGAGTACATTATCTCTGGCAATGCTACTCAGGCAGCCATTAAAGCCGGATATGCTCCTAAAAACGCTGGACAAACGGGTGCTGAAAACCTTAGAAAACCACAAATTCAAGCTGAGTTAAAACGTCGTAACGATGAGTTGCAGTCTCAAAAAACAATGGACATGCGGGAAGTGATGGAACGCTTGGCATCGTTTGGACGTGGTGAAGTTACTGAAGAACAAGTCACTAATAGCGGTGAGATTGTACAGGTTAAAACCAAGAATAGTGATCAGATTCGTGCATTGGAACTAATTGGCAAACGCTATGGCGCATGGACTGACAAAAAAGAAGTATCTGGTAGTCTTGAAATCGATGTGGGAGTTGGTGAGTACGATGAAGATGACTAGCGCAATGTTGTGCATCCCCGTGATGTTTGTTGCAATGCTTATCTGTCAGCCACACGTGATAGGTATCAAGACGCTTATTTTTTCGATGATTATGGAACTGCTAGCTATTTCGATGGTGGTTGCTCATGACAACGATTAAGCTTAACTTTCCAAAGCCAGCTCGAGTGTTTAACCGCCAGATATACGATAGTCTGTTTGACTATGAACATTTTGTAGAAGTCTGGTATGGAGGTGCATCGTCAGGGAAGTCACATGGTGTAGTCCAGAAAGTTGTGCTTAAGGCACTGGGCAAATGGAAATATCCGCGCAAGGTGCTCTGGCTACGAAAGGTTGACCGCACGATTAAGGACTCAATCTTTACTGACGTTCTAGACTGTTTGTCTACGTGGAAACTGCTGCCACTATGCAGAGTAAATAAATCAGACCGTACTATTAGCTTGCCTAATGGTGCGGTTTTCTTATTCAAAGGGATGGATGATCCTGAAAAGATCAAATCTATCAAGGGCCTGTCAGATGTCGTCATGGAAGAAGCGTCTGAGTTTAACCAAGACGATTTTACACAGCTTACTCTGCGACTTCGTGAACCCAAGCATAAGCAACGCCAGATTTTTTGCATGTTCAACCCTGTTTCCAAGCTTAATTGGACCTATAAGCAGTGGTTTGAGCCTGGTGTGCAGATTGATCCTAAGCGTGTGGTGATCCATCAATCAACATACAAGGATAATCATTTTCTTGACGCGGACAACATCAGAACAATTGAAAACCTTAAGCAGACCAACCCTGCCTACTACAAGATCTATACGCTTGGTGAGTTTGCAACGCTTGATAAACTTGTCTTTCCAGATTTTGAAAAACGGCGACTCAATCAGCACGCTTTAGCTGACTTGCCAAGCTATTTCGGACTAGACTTTGGCTATACTAACGATGAGACAGCATTCATGCACGTTAAAGTTGATGAACGCAAGCACATCATTTACATCATAGAAGAATATGCTAAGCGAGGGATGCTGAATGATGAGATCGCCAAAGTAATTACTGATATGGGCTATTCCAAAGAAGTGATTACTGCCGATGCTGCTGAACCCAAATCGATTGCTGAAATTAAGCGAGACGGTATCTATCGCATTCGGCCAGCCAAGAAGGGTAAAGATAGTATTATCCAAGGCATTTCATTCATGCAGCAATATCGCTTAGTGGTTGATGATCGGTGTGTAAAAACGATTGAAGAGCTCGAAAACTACACGTATAAGAAAGACCGAGCAACCAATGAGTACACTAATGAACCGGTTGATGCATATAACCACGAAATTGATGCAATCAGGTATGCGCTAAATGAAATCAATGGAGCTAGTGCCCCACATGGTAAGCTACTTAAAAATATCTATATCTAAGGGAGTGAGAGAATGGCGACAATCAACGGCAAGGGACAAGTTCTCCCTAGCAATGTTTTCATCTATCCGTTAGGCGAGAAGTTAACAACGGCTGACCTGCAAGCCTTCATTCAATACAATCAGCAAGCAAGTGCTGGCTATCAAGAAAACATGCGTATGTATGTAGGCGATCATGATGTGCTGCATAAGCTTGGACGTGGCTTAGGACCAGACAATCGCTTGGTGGCTAATTTGCCACACTATATCGTTGATACTTACAATGGCTTTTTCAGCGGTATTCCAGCCAAAATTACACTTGATGACAAGCCAAAGAATGAGCTGCTTCAGCAGTGGAACGACACAAATTCATTTCAAGACAAATTAAGCGAAATCAGCAAGCAAGCGGATATCTACGGACGTTCGCTTGCTTTTGTATATCAGGATGAAAACAGCGAAACCAAGCTGGCATATGCATCCCCAATCGAAGCGTTCATGATCTACGATGACACGGTTGCACATCAACCGCTAGCTTTCGTGCGCTATTGGCGTGACGCTGAAAATAAACAGGTTGCTAAGGTTTACTATGCTGATGGTGTCTGGGACTACTATGATGATGTACTGGATATCAGTGATGACGATAATCCATTTGGCGCTGTCCCAGCAGTTGAGTTTTACGCAAACGAAGAGCGACAAGGCGTGTTCGACAACGTCAAGACGTTGATCAATGCCTTAGACAAGGTTCTGTCGCAGAAAGCCAACCAAGTTGAGTATTTTGACAACGCGTATCTGAAGATCCTTGGCATTAATTTAGATCAAGATGGTGATGGCAAGCCAGATATTGATATCATCAACAACCAATTGATCTACTCACCAGATGCAGACGCAACGAATGCAACCGTGGACTTCATTAGCAAGCCAGATGGTGACAACATGCAAGAGCACATCATCGATCGGCTTATCTCGATGATTTATCAAATTTCAATGGTAGCAAATCTTAATGATGAAGCATTCGCGGGCAATAGCTCTGGCGTGGCTCTACAGTACAAACTGTTGCCAATGAAAAATATGGCTGCAAACAAAGAGCGCAAGTTCACTCAAGCATTGCGAAGTTTATATCGTGTTGTTTTTAGCGTTGGCACTGTTTTGCCAGAAAGTGATGCTAATGCATGGCAAGACCTGCACTTTAAGTTCACGCGTAATCTGCCAATTAATTTAGCCGATGAAGCACAGACGGCATCGACGCTCTCTGGCATCGTCAGCAAAGAAACACAGCTGTCAACACTGTCAATTGTGGACGACCCACAAGCCGAGATTGATCGCATGCATCAAGAACAGGCTGATGACGTTAAGAACGCATTGCAAAATGCAACATCGGCAGTAGACAGTAGAAAGACTGATGATGCAGATGACGAAGAACAATAATGCATACTGGCGAGAGCGTGAGTGGCAGTTAAAGCAGCTGAAAAACGATGATAAGTTCAATAGCCAACTCAAGCGCTATTATGATCAACTGATTGTCGGCATCAACAAAGAGATTGACCGAGAAGCTGCATCACTGGCTAGCAGAAATGAGACATCAATCGACAATGTTCGTGCAGCTGTCACCGGCACGGATATTTCGGCATATGAGTCAGAAGCACAAGCGTTGGCTCATCAGGCTGATTTGATGCGAGTAGCTGGCCACCATGTTACTTATGATGATTTTAGTGATGAAGTAAATGAACGTATGCGGATATACAATGCCACCATGCGTATCAATCGTTTGGAATTGCTTAAATCGCAGATTGGCCTGCGCATGATTGAGTGCGGGATGCAAGTTGATCAAGCAGTACAAGATAAGGTGTCTAAGGACTACACAGACGAGCTGAAACGGCAAGCTGGTATCCTTAATGTCACCGCTAAGAATGATCAGCTATGGACGTCTAGTGATGTTGCTAAGCAGATCATGGCCCAGTTCAATGGTACAACGTTTAGCCAGAGAATATGGGCGAACCAGGATGCACTTAAAGCTACGTTAGATGCAGTGATCAGCGTTGGTGTCATACAAGGCAAGAACCCACGCCAGATGGCTAAATTGCTGAAAGATCAAGTTCGTTCAACTATCAACAACCACAGATATGTGACGGAGCGCATTGCTCGAACCGAGTCAGCTCGTGTTCAGCATGCAGCACAGGTTAAGTCGCTAACTGACAACGGCTATCGTTGGTGTAAATGGTATGCAGAGCCTGGTGCGTGTCGTGTCTGCCGAGAGATTGCTGATAGTGATCCTCACGGCAAAGGATTTGGTGTTTATCCAGTTGATAAGGCGCCAGAAATTCCAGTACATCCCAATTGCCGATGCTCTATCAGTGCTTTCTGGAGTGATAAAGATGCTTAAAAAAATCCGAGCAAAACTGCTAATCAACTATTTGTTTATTAAAACTTATTTCTTAGGGCACTAGTGATAGTGCTTTTTTTGTCCGTTTCCTATGTTGTGGACGTTAAATAAAACTTGAGTATGTCTCCCAAGACGTTAAATGCGAGAAAGGAGTGCCAACTATGGACAATGAACAAAACAAGGAACAACTCACTAATGATCAAGAACAAACTGGGCAAGGCGCGCCAATCGAGACCCCAGAAGATGATGAGAAGAAAGTTGATTCCGACAAAATTGTCGAAAAGCTGAAAAAGCGTATCGGCAAGGAGCAAGCATCAAAGCATGACCTTGAAAAACAGCTTAAGGACGCTCAGGCAGAGATCGAACGGATTAAATCCGGCAAGTCGGTTAAAAAACTCTCTGATGAAGACAAGGCCAAGAAAGCATCTGATGAAAAAGATGCAAAGATTGCTGAGCTTGAAGCCAAACTAGCTCGTAACGAAGCAATCAAACAGACTGCTGAAGTCTTCAAAGAAAGTGGCCTTAACGTAAGCGACAAGGTCTTAGACATGGTGGTAGCCAATGATGACGAAAATACTTACGCCAATGTACAGACATTGATTGAGTTTGCTCAGTCTATCCAAAGCGACACGAAAAAAGGAATGCTTAAGGGCCACACGCCACGCCAGAATGGCAATAACAAGATGAGCAAGGCTGACATCATGAAGATCCCTGATCCTGTCAAGCGTGTGGAAGCTATTAAGCAGAATATGGCTCTATTTGAACACTAGAAAGGAATGAAACATTATGACTGTTCCAGAAAATGAAATTACGAAAGCAGATCTGATTGCACAATCTATTGATTTTACGGAACGTTTTAACGAATCTGTTGCAACGTTGCTTAAGATTATGGGTGTATCACGGATGACGCCAATGACGGCTGGCTCTCAGATCAAGATCTACAAGTCCGAAGTAACTAAGGCTGACGGCAAGCCCGCTGAAGGTGACGTAATTCCACTGTCCAAAGTTACGCGCAAGCTGTCTAAGACGGAAGAATTGACGTTCTCTAAGTACCGTAAGCAAGTAACTGCTGAAGCAATTCAAGGTGCTGGATTCACGCCGGCAGTGGCAGATACGGATAACAAGCTGTTGAAGGAAATTCAAAAGGACATCAAGAAGAGCTTTGTTGACTTTGTTATGACTGGTACGACAACTGCTACCGGCACGAACTTCCAAACGGCACTGGCTAACGCTCTGGGGCAATTGGCGGTTAAGTGGGAAGATGATGACGTGCAATCTGTACTGTTCGTTAACCCAATTGACTTCTACGCATATCTGGGTAGCGCAAACGTAACTGTACAAACGGCTTTTGGCCTGCAATACGTACAAAACTTCCTGGGCTTCAACACCATCATCATGACTGGTTTAGTGCCACAAGGTAAGGTAGCTGCTACTGCATCCCAAAACATCAACTACGCTTACGCCGCAATGTCTGGTTCTCTGGGCCAAGCTTTTAATTTAACGACTGATGAAACGGGGCTGATTGGCATTGTTCACGATGCTAAGACTGAAAATGCGTCTGTAGAAACGATGGCTATGACTGCCAGTGTTGTTTACCCAGAACGTCTGGACGGTATCGTTGTAGCTACGATTTCTGCTCCATCTGCTTCCACTGGTAAGTAACCATAAATGTAGGTGATTGGGATGGATAAGACAGCTACTTTGGCTAATCTCAAGACCATGATCCGCTTAAAGGACACTGGCCAAGACGATTTATTAAAACTAATCATCGATAATACTGAACAGGCTCTAAGATTTAAGCTGCAACTGACCGAGCAAGATGATTTTCCTTCAGAGCTTGGTTTCATTTTGCTTGAAGTGTGCGTGCGTCGTTACAACCGACTAAAAAATGAAGGAATGTCGTCATACACTCAAGAAGGCGAGTCAATCACCTTCAATTCATCTGACTTTGACGATTTTCAAGACGATATCAATGTTTGGAAACAACGTCATAGCAAGGATGTTCATTCCAATGGCACTGCTTATTTCGTCAATCCGTATCGGAAGTGATTGTTATGAGAATGGATCATGTAATTCGTTTTTACACGCAAGGTACGGGCTATAATCCTGTCACTGGTCGGCATGATAACAGTGCTAAGCTGGTAGCTACGATATACGGTAATGTAACTGATATGGGCGTTGATCGTGCCGTACAGGTTTTTGGTAACTATAACCATCAATCTAAGATTGTACGGCTAGAATCTGCCATGCCACAGTCATGGTCGTACCTGACGATTGATGATGACACTGCTAAGTATCGTATGCAGACATCCCGCAAGCCGCTCAAGGGCAATACACTGATTGTAGGTGATAGCAATGTCTAGAATCGTTAAAATTGAAGGGCTGTCAGAACTGCAAGCCAAGTTTGAAGAGATGAATATTGAGTTTCATCCAAAAGTACGCAATATTGTTGCTAAGCATGGCGCAGCTCTTCAGCAACGCACCAAAAGCAATATGAGTGCAGCTTACAGGGGCCATTGGGAAGGCAAGCGTTGGGTTAAACCAACCGGCGCAACCAGTCGTAGTACGACTGTATCACTACAAGATGGTGGCATGACGGCAGTTGTTGCACCACATACCTACTACTTTCCATATCTTGAGTATGGCACTCGCTTTATGTCAGCTAGACCAACGCTTGGTCCTGCTTTTACGTACCAGTCAATGCAGTTTATCGATGACTTAAAGCACTTAATGGAGTGATTGTATGAAATCACCAGATCAAGCTTTATATGACTATGTTTTTACGCAATCAACATTAAAAGGGTATACAACGTATGATCATCTGCCAATGAGCAGTGAGAATGCGGCATACCCTTTTGTTGTCGTTGATACGGTACAAACTGCGCCGATTGCCACTAAGACTGGCTACAGCGCACAGCTATCGATTATGATTCACGTGTGGGCAAGCGGAGATGATCGAATTGTCGCATCGACGATGACTAGTGATTTGCTACAGATATTAGGCTTTTGCGATTTTGAAACTAGTGGTTATGCTTTTGCACCACGGAATCAACAAAGCCAAATGATGCAAGATACAAGCGTACCTGATACTGTGCTCTGGCATGGTGTAGATACGCTTGTATTTGATTTAAAATAGAAAGGATGAAAATCAATGGCTAAAACCGAAATTCCGGCTCTGCAAGGTATTGATGTCGTGCTGTTTGCACGTAAACTTTCCGAAGCAGGTAAAGTAGCCGGTCAATTAATCCCATATCAAACCAGTCTGTCATTTGATCCACAGCGTGACAGTGATACTAATCCAACTAAATCTGGTTCTGTGGGTACTTCTAGCTCGATTGAAACGGACCTGGAAGTCGAATTCATCAACAACTGGTCTAAGATTGCAGATCAGCTGCTTGATTCGCTGTTTAACAACGAAAAGATGGAGTTCTGGATCGTTTATCGCAAGCGCCGCAACAAGGCTGGCAAGTACTACGCAATCTACATGCGGGGCACGGTCAATGAGGATGAGACTGATGGCGACCCAGACGATACTTCTAACCGTGATACGACGATTACCGTTGATGGTACGCCACAACGGGGATGGACTGATCTGCCGGATGACGCTCAGGAAGAGCTTGATTATGTCTTCCGTGGTGTTGGCGTTGTCACTGATGCTAAGGACGATGGTACTGATGGTGGTGGTGCTGCATGGGCTGATTCCGATGCCGGTACTGGTTCAGAATCAGTAGCTACAACGACTACCAATACTGTTGCCCACTAATTTAATGTAAGAGAGCGGTCTGCTCTCTCTATAAGGTTTTGAGTCGATCAAGGCTTTGTAGAGGGAGCAGACTTTTTAGGAGGATCTGTCATGGAATTAACGATTAATGACAAAAAGGTTGAGTTGAAGTTCGGCGTGCGTTTCCTGCGCGAGTTGGACAAAATTGCCAGCGTGGAGAACAGCGGTATCAAGTTTGGCATGGGATTAAGCCGTTCAATTCTTGGTCTGCGTGCTTATGATGCTGCTGTCTTAGCAGATGTCATCTATGCTGCGAGCTATGGCAAAGTGGGCCAAACGACAATCGACAACTTTCTAGATGGCTGCGAAGATCTGGAAAAGGTCTTTGATGACGTTATGAAAGAAATTAGCGAATCTAATGCTGCAAATTTAGCGGTAAAAAAGATGAAAGCCTAGATACACAACCACAACAAGACAGTGAACAGGTGTATCACGAAATCTTGTTAAATTCACTAGCATATCTAGGCTTTAAAAAAATAGAAGATATCTGGGCAATGGGTATGATTGAATACCGGTTGCGAATGGAGGCATTTGAACTGCAACAAGTGCTAACCAGTCAGCACATCGCCGAGCAAGCATGGGCTAACCAGACTGTACAAGCAACAACCGGAGAACGCCATCCAAAGCCTAAGTATCGCAAATTTGATCAGTTTTTTGATTATCAAGAACATGTGGATATGGTCCGTTCATCATACGAACCAGACTACCTAGCGCGTTCTAAGAAAATCAAAAAACAGAATCGAGCAGAAATCTTGCTGGCCAGGTCGCGCGAGTTCCACCGGCTTAAGAAAGCTGGCAAGATCATCCCACTGGCCGAGCGGAAAGGAGAATGACAAATGGGAGAATCATATAGCGTCAAAGCCATTCTCTCGGCAGTTGATACCAGTTTTTCATCCACGATTGCTCGTGCCGGTCAAGCTACTGAATCTTTTGGCCAGTCAGTTAACAGACATATGCAGGGCGTTGGCAATGCAATGATTGCGGCTGGTACCGCTACTACGGCAATGGGTGTTAAAGCGGTCAAGGGGTTTGGTAGCTTTCAGTCATCCCTTAATCAGGCGGCAGTCATTGCCGGTGGGACAGCTAAAGACATTGATGGCTTGTCTGATGTAGCCAATCATATGGGCGCTGTCTTGCCAATCAGTGCTCAAGATGCAGCTGATGCTATGGTTGCGATGGCCCGTGATGGTGCTTCGATTGGCCCGATTAAAAAGGAATTCCCAGCGATTGCGGAAGCTGCGACTGCGGCTGGTGCAAATTTGCAAACGACTGCCAGCGTTGTTCAGCAAGCTATGAACATCTGGGGAGACAGCCTTAAATCGCCACAACAGGCTGCTGCTATCCTGACGCAAACAGCTAACTTATCCAACGCGTCAATCGAAGACATGCAACAAGCACTGGCTACGATTGGTTCTGTTGCCAAACTGGCTGGCATGGATATGAGTACAACATCCGAAGCTATCGGTTTGCTCACCAATCGAGGATTTAGCGCTGCACAAGCATCAGAAGATCTTAGCTATGCTATACGGCAAATGTTAGCTCCATCTAAGGGTGCCAAAAAGGAAATGGACGCATTAGGCCTATCGTTCGTTGATAGTTCTGGCAAGATGAAGCCATTCCCGCAAATCCTGAAAGAAGTTGCTGCGGCAACTGACGGCATGGGTGATGCTCAGAAGACAGCTGCACTTAAGACCATGTTCGGTGCTGCCGGTATGCAAGCAATCGCTCCACTGTTGGATGCTGTTAAGGATAAGTCTGATAACACCACAACGTCTTGGACAGCATATGCTAATGCCATGAATGGTGCTGCCAAAGACACTCAGACAGCTACTAAGTTTCTGAGCGATCAAGCTAACGAAATGCAGAAAAACTTAGGATCCAAAATCGAACAGGTTGGTGGTAACTGGGAAGCACTGCGTAACAAGGCAATGCAGACTAAAGGCGGTGTTAACAGTGCAATTCTAGACATGATATCCCAGTCTCTAGAGTGGGCAACTACATCTAATAGCAGTACAGCTCAGGTAATCCGTAGTTTCATCGGCATGTCACCAGCAATTGGTGCTGCTACAACTGCACTAGGTGGCCTCTTTAAAGGTTGGGGTAAACTGATTTCGTTTGGTGGTAGCGTCATTAAAACGATTGGCAACGTTGGCCGTGTTATGAAGGCATTATCGATGGCTGGCGATTTAACCACTGCTATCAGCAGTCTGCGTGAATTAGCTGCAACATCTCAGCTCGCTGCGGGATCAATGCGGGTTCTGCAAGTAGCACAGTTGGCTTTGGCTCATCCCTGTGTCGCAATTGGTGTCGCGATTGCAGCTGTTGTTGCAGCATTGGCAGTATTTTTCACTAAAACCAAGACGGGCCAAGCGGTTTGGAAACAGTTTACGCAAAGCGTTGCGGATTCTGTTGATGGTATCAAGCAAGCCTGGCAGAGCATGACAGACTTTTTCAGTAATCTTTGGAACAATATCGTTACTACTGCACAGAATGTCTGGAGTAGTTTCGGGCAGTTCTTTAGCCCGGTTGTTCAATCAGTTGAAACGGCTTGGCAAGGATTATCTGATTTCTTTGGTAACTTATGGAATGGCATTGTTACATTTGCTCAAGGCGTTTGGAGCTCTTTTGCTCAAGGCATGGCACCGATTGTAGACGCCTTTAAAAACCTATGGAGTACGTTAACCGATTTCTTTAGCACATTGTGGCAAGGAATCGTTAACACTGCACAGACTATCTGGCAAGGACTGTTGCCAATTGTTACTGTCGTCTGGAATAGCATCAAAACCGTTGTCTTAACGATTATGCAAGCTATCGCAGACGTGATTCAGACAATTGGAACTGCAATTCAAACTGTATGGACGGCAATCTGGAACGTCGTTAAAACCGTTGCAATGACGATTTGGGATGCAATCAAGAACTTCATTAGCCTTGAAATGCAAGGAATTCAGACGGTTATCCAAAGTGTCATGACTATCATCCAAACTATCTGGCAGACTGCCTGGAATGTTATTGAAACGGTCGTACAGACAATTTGGTCAATCATATCAACAACTGTATCTACGGCTATTAATGCCATGGCAGGCGTTATTAGAGCGGTAACTGATGCAATCAAGGGCGATTGGTCTGGTGCTTGGAATGAGATAAAGAATGTTGCCACAACTATTTGGGACGGCATTACATCGATTGTGTCTACTGCAATTAATGGCGTACGGAACGTTATTTCTAGTGTGATGAACGGCATTAAATCAGTATGGTCGTCAGTCTGGAATGGCATCAAGAGTGTTACTTCGGGCGCAATGAATATGATACGATCGGTCGTTTCAGGTGGTATGTCAGCAATGCACAGCGTTGTTTCGAGTATGATGAGTGCTGTTCAATCAGCTTTCGTTAGTGGCTGGAATGCAGCACGTAATGCTACTGCCAATGGCATTTCACGTGCAGTAAGTGCTGCACGGTCTATGACAGGCGCAATGGTATCTGCTGGGCGTGATTTCGTTATGGGCTTTGTTAATGGTATCGAAGGGGCAATCTGGCGTGCTGCATCTGCTGCTGCTCGTATGGCTAGCGCGGCTATGAATGCTGCTAAAGCATGGTTTAACATTGGCTCACCATCGAAGGTCATGCGCGATCAAGTAGGTAAGTGGGTACCCGCCGGTCTGGCAGTTGGTATTGAACAGAATACTGGCCTTGTCGAAAACGCTGCTAAACGTATGGCGGAAGCAGCTATGCCGGATATCCATATGACCGATATGCAACAACGGATCAACGGAGCACTGTCACATGGGACTACATTCGGCGGAACAGTTGATCATGAGCTTAACGTTGTACAACAACCGGCTTATATCAATTTGTCATTAGGCGGTTCCAACTACACGACTTTTGTTTCTGACATCTCACGTGAGCAGGGTAGTCAAGCATCACTGGCACGCAACTATCGTTTCTAGGAGGGCAATATGTACAATTTCCATGATTTAAACATCAATCGCAAAATTGATACCGAGCCATTGCCCGTTGAAGCGCTAAACTACGGTGGCCATTGGCTCGATCGAGAAATTGACGGCTACATGACGCTATCAACGTCAGGGAGGAATGAGTTTTCTCGGCAAATCAATTCTGCCGATCGAGTAGATGATGGTGCGGTTTATCTATCATCGCGCATTGAGAGCAAAAAAATCACTGTTACGTTTCAACTACTGGCATCGACAATTGAACAGTACAACGAACGGCTAAAGAAGCTGAAGCAACTCTTGTTCCAGCCTAATCAGCCGTTTTATTTTGCCGATTTACAGCAATATCATTTTGTTGGTACTGTATCGGCACTGACGTTGGACAGTGAAACTCTGAATACCACCGGTAAGATTGAGTTGTCGTTAACAGATCCATATCTGCATGGCAATGTTAAAACTATCACTGGTTCTGGTACGCAGATCAATGTCAATGATAACGAGTTGATATATCCACAAACACCAACCAAGCTGACGCTTACGCCAACTAAGGCGGTAGCTAACCTAGCCATCACTTGCGCTGGCAAAAAGATTAGTCTTTCGGTTGGTGTAGATGCCGGACAAGCGGTAGTGATTGACTTTGATAACTTAAATCTGTCGATTAATGCTGTCGACAACTTAATGGGATTGACGCTTGATTCAAATTTGAGCGATTTTTATATCACTAACGGATCTACAATCAGCATTAATGCAGCTGGCAACTACAAGTTAGAATACGAGGTAAAACAGCTATGAAAATGTTTCTTTTTGACCGTAATCAAAAAGTCAAACGATGGCTGGTTGACCGTGATTTCATCGAGGCAACGATGGTGGAGCAGATCAACGCAGCTGATCAGCTAACGTTCTCTGTGCCGTTGAATAAACGACTGCCATCATCTTACTTCTACGCAGCTATCCCACAGCCACGCGGTTCGGGGTATCTGCTTTTTAAAATCGTCACGGAAAAGGTATCGTCTGACCAGATTGAGTACACGGCTATTGAATCGGCTTATGATGAGCTGAAATCGTATCACTATATCAAGGACGTACGACCAGAGAACCGGAAAGCCGGTGAGCTGTTGCAGACCGCCCTTGAAGGTACACGCTGGCAAGTAGGACAGACGTATGACAGTGGTACGTTTTCGACCAACTTCTACTACATTAGCACGTTGGAAGCGATCCAAAAGATTGTAGAGCTGTGCGGCTTAGAAGTTACGTTTGAGATCACGCTGAATCCTAAGACACATCAGATTGAGCATCGTTTGGTCAACTTGTATGCTCAGCAAGGGCAACGAACTGGCAAACGGTTTGAATACGGCTCAAATTTGCTGACGGTTGAACGCGAAGAATCAGCAGAGAATCTAATCACGGCTTTGATCGGTCGTGGTAAAGGTGAAGCTGTCTACCATGAAGACAACACAGCAGAAGAAACGCCTGATGGCTATGGTCGGCGCATTAACTTTGCTGATGTGGTCTGGTCAAAGAAGAACGGCAATCCTGCTGACAAGCCAGCTGGTCAAGAATACGTTGAAGACGTGGACGCAACTGCTAAGTACGGCTTTGACGATGGCAAGCCACGCATTGGTATTGAGATTTTCGAAGACATTACTGATCCGGCAGAGCTGTTAAAAGCCACTTGGTCCGCATTACAGACACTGAAACGACCACAAGCCAGTTTTCGAGCTAGTGTAATGGACGTTGGCAATCTTGGACTTGGCGATACAGTAGCTATCGTTCGCCACGATATTAAGATTGAGTACTTCACGCGCGTCTACAAGGTTACACATAATCTACTTGATGAACGGCAGAACACGATTGAGCTTGGGGATGATTTCTCGGGGAACTCGATCACAAGCACAGTCAATGATCTTGGTAAGAGTGTGGGCACGGTTGGACAACTTGCCAACTATGCGGCTGTTTCAGCTAACGGCAAGAACGCCAACTACTACGGCCAGGCACAGCCAATCAATCCACTGGAAGGCGATTTGTGGTACAAGGATCTGGGTAATGGCGAAACTGATATGTATCAGTACCACGCAGGCAACTGGATTCTAATCACGTCTACACGCGACTTGCACAATGTAGAGAAGCAAGTCAAACAAGCGCAAGACGATTTTACGACCGCTTGGAATAAGGCAGTAGCAGCTGATTCATCGGCAGTTAAAGCACAACAGCGTGCCGATGATGTAGACAAGCAATTGCAGAGTGCACAATCCGACTTTGACAGCAGATTGGCGACAGCAATGGCTAATGCCAGTTCTGCCACGGCTAAAGCTCAACAACGTGCTGATGACGTTGGCAAACAGCTACAAAGCGCACAATCCGACTTTGATAGCAAACTGTCTGCTGCAAGCGCTAGTGCTAGTGCTGCAACTGACAAAGCTATGCAAGCTGCTAATGCTGCACAAGATGATGTTAACGAACAGGTCAAGGAACTGAACACTTATAAAGATACGGTTGGCAAGACATATGTTGCTAAGGGCACGGTCATCAGCAATGTTAACACTGAAGCAGACGCGTCAATTTTTAGCACAAACAATAAGCTGTATATGGACGCTGCTACCACTGTCTTCAGCGGTAAAGCTTTTATCCCAGACGCCGCAATCATTAATCTGACAGCCAGTAAACTGACTGCCGGAACGATTGATGCGTCTAAGATCTCAGTAGTTAATCTGAATGCGTCAAACATTAACACTGGTACGTTAAATGCTGGCTTGATCAAAGCGGGTTCAATGTCCGCAGACCGAATCGTTGGTGGAACGCTTGACTTCAAAAATGTTACTGTTGCTAATCTATCGGCTGGTAGTATCATATCTGGCACACTTGATGCATCGAAAGTTTCAGTGATCAATTTGAATGCCTCAAATATCAATACTGGATCTCTGAATGCCGGATTGATTAAGGTTGGCTCAATGTCTGCTGACCGGATTGTTGGTGGTACGCTTGATTTTAAAAACATTGCCGTATCCAACCTGTCTGCCGGTAGCATAGTTTCAGGGACGTTAGACGCTGCTAAAGTATCTGTGATCAACTTAAATGCGTCTAATATCAAGACTGGCACGCTTGATGCGAGTCTGATCAAAGCCGGAGCTATGTCTGCTGACAGAATTTCTGGTGGGACGCTTGATTTTTCGAAAGTCAATGCAGCTAGTCTATCTGCGGATAAGATCACATCTGGTACGTTGGATGCTGGCAACGTCAATATCATTAACCTGAATGCTAACAACATCACTTCTGGAACGATTAAAGGAACCAATTTAGGGATCAACCTAAACAGTGGTGAAGTCGGTTTTCAGCATGGTAGGATACACAACTCCACTAATGCTGTTGATATAGATTTAGATAATGCCTATGTTTCGACCGCTAGTGATGATACTAGAGTTATTTTAAAAAAGGGAGAAATACAATTAGTTAGCCCGCAGTTTTTTGATTTGTCTAACGATCCATATCTGAGAATCTACAATGGTGGGACGTATGCATCCAGTAATTTTAGCCAGGCGTCAATTATTGGCCGTACAGGAGTAACGATTGCCGTTACTGGCTATACAGGAAGCGTAGTTAATGGGGCATACGGGAGTTTTGGTGATCAGAGTTTCTTGGGGCTTTTCGTTGGTAAAAATGATGATGGAACGCCTGCACCAGTTGGTTTAAGCGCTGCTAGCAGTTATGTGAACATTAATGGTGGTACAGGCTACGGTAGTATTGTTAAAACAAAACCATCAATAAATGTTGGTGTGGATGTTACCAATGCCAAAAATAGTGGTCCAGATATGACTATGTATGGGCAGACTATTAATATTGCTGGCGATTGGGTCAGAATCCCTGCGGCTTATGCACACACTACTAGTGCTTCGCCAAATGTTTTCACTGCAGTTGATGGGACACTATATCAGACCACTTCCGCCGCAAAGTACAAAGCGGAGATCGAACGCTCATATAGTACAGAGTATGGAGAGAAACTGCTAAATGTGCCGATTGCAACTTGGTATGACAAGGCGGAAATGAAACGATATGCAAGTGGTAAATCTAATATAGTACCAGTACGATATTTTGGGATGATTGCCGACGATTTAGATGAAGCGGGGTTGGACTTGCTTGTAAGAAAGTCGCCAGATGGTGAACTATCTGGTATCAACTATGATCGGATTGGCCCGGCGTTAATCCCCGTCATTAAGAACTTAAAAGAAAGAATTGAGGTATTGGAGAATGGAAAACAAGAAAGCGGAAATGGTGATACAGAAATTGCTAAATCGAGTAGCGATGCTTGAGTATCAGAATACGTTGCTTGAAGTCGAAAACGAACAGCTGAAGAAAGGAAAAGGTGACAAATAATGGCACTTACAAAAGAAAAGACGGTCAATCTGTCTGGTCGATCAGTGATTGATAACGTAGAAGTTGCACGGTTTTCCGCTCAGGTAGCAACTGACATCAACTCAACTACGACTACCAATACTTATATCAACGATCAAGCAGCATATCGCAAGAACATCAAGCAAGTACGAGATGATTCAGATGCCTTCCGTGCCTATGTTCGCGCAGAAGAAGATAAGTTGTTTGCTGAAACTGCTGATGCAGATACCACGACTTCAACTACTACGGAATAGTAAAGACATGGTCGCCATAGAAATAAACAATATAGACAGAGAGCGTGTGAGGTATCATACGCTTTTTTGTTTGGGCGGCCTTGAAGGGAGATCTTGAGTGTGCCTTATCATATTTTAATGTTTCGACAAGTACAGCAATTAGTTGATGATCCGCTCATCATTGCGTTTGTCTGGTGCGTAATTACCGACGTAGTTACTGGATATATCAGATCGGCATTTATCCGTAAAACTAACTCAACCAAAGGGCTTTTAGGATTAATTAAACATACATTAGTTCTGGTTAGCATCATCAGTATCTATCCGTACCTTATTAGTCTAGGTTTTGACTGGTTAGCGCAAACGATGGTGTGGGGCTTTATCATTAACTACCTGACATCAATTGTTGAAAATTGGGGAGAGATGGGATTGTATCTACCGCCGCAGATTAAAAGCTTTCTGGTAAAACTTCAGTCTGATTACGATGTAACTGACTACAGTGCAATCACGGGTGCAAAGAAAGGAGATCACAAAAATGGCTAATCTTGTTATGGACGTATCTGGGTATCAACCAGATACTGTTAGTTTTTTTCAAGCTGCTAAGAACGCTGGCGTTAAGGCAGTCATCGTTAAGCTGACTCAAGGCTCGGCAGATGGTGATGCCTACGTTAATCCTAAAGCTCAGGCACAGATTAACAATGCAAGGTCTGTCGGATTGTTAGTACATGGTTATCACTACGCGCGTTTCAATGGCGCACAAGACGCAAGCAACGAAGCTAAATGGTTTGTTGATCATGCAAAGCAGTTTGGACTGGGACCTGATTCTGTTATGGCGCTGGACATTGAGGATAGAGCCAACGCTAAATACGCTACTAATGATGCTAATGCGTTTTTGCAAGCCGTTAAAGATTCTGGTTATCCCAAAGTCGACATCTACTCAATGGCGTCTTGGTTCTGGCAAGGCCGACTTGATGCTGCCCAATTGATTGCCAAAAACAAGTGGGTTGCGAACTATGGCGTATCACAGCCTGGTGTCGATAACGTGGGTACATGGCAGTTCTCAAGTAACTACAACATCGCTGGCAATGGCGTTGATATGTCATACGACTTTAGCGGATTCTACACTAATGCTACTATCACGCCGGAATCTAAGACCGTCATCAGTACGCCAACGCCTAAACCAGTTGCTGTACCTAAGACATGGACAGATAACTTAGGTGATAAGTGGACTGCTGAAGATGGCAAATTCATTGTTGGACCAAACTACACGCTACATCTGCGTTGGGGTGCTCGACCTAGTGCTTCTGTAATTGGTGTGCTTACTGCCGGTAGTGTAGTTAAGTATGATGCTTGGTCTCGGGGCAAAGAATTCGTATACGTTCGCCAGCCACGCGCTAACGGTCAATATGGGTATGTAGCTGTCAGAGACTCTAAAACTGGAGAAGCATTTGGCAAGTTTGAATAGGAGTGATCAGAGTGACACTATTTGATATCAAATATGATGATTTCAAACGTGAAGATACAACTAATACCATTGCCATTACTCTGTATACTGATGACAGACAGCCGATTACACCTGATTCCAGCCACACGTGGAAAGCGAAGATTGCTAAGGGAGATAAGTATGTCGGCGAGTATCCGGTTACGATTTCTGGCAATACGATCAAGCTTTCATCGAGCAACTTAACTCGGTTGCCGAACGGCGACTATGGCCTAGAACTGTGGGAAACATATAGCGGATCTACCACTATCTATCCATCAGCCGGAGTGATGGAGTTTCGAGTACACAGAAATGCCAATGATACACTGGGGACGGTTGACCCGACTACCGACATCAACGCTATTATCGACGATCTGCACAAAGCAGGGCAGAATATCAGAGTCGTTGCCACCAATACTTTATCACCTGGAAGCAAGGCGTCAGTAACGCAGTCTATCGCTAACGGCGAAAATCAGCTAACGTTTTACATTCCGCAAGGCCCTAAAGGTGAACAGGGCGATGTAGGGCCTGCGCCTACGTTAAAAATCGGGACGGTAACTAAGCTGAATCCTGATCAGACACCTACAGCGAATTTAAGTGGTGGCAATGGTACCTACACTCTTAACATGGGGATTCCACAAGGCGTTCAAGGTGAAACAAATCCCACAGCTACGCAGGCTTTAGATATTGCCAACAGCGTGAATAGCAAGGTTACTGCTATTCAAAATAATGGCGGTGGGCGAAATATTGGTTATAATACATCAAACGATTGGAAAAAGATTGCTGATAATGATCAATGGAATTTAACTACTGCAACGTTTTTTAATGAAGCAAAAGTCGGTGAAACGTATACTGTGAATGCAGATATACAATCCCCGACTAAAGCTCTAACATGGCAGGTTTGGGATGGATCCGATGCTGGAATACGTAAAAGCTATATTGCAGATCAAAAAATTGTTGCAGGAGCTACACATGATTGTTTTACTTTCACTTGGCCAGAGGGTAAAACTCAGTATATGATTGTTCAGCTTATGAACGAGCAATCAGATTCATCTCATGCGGGATATCAATTCAAAGGTGTTATGCTTGAAAAAGGCACGATTGCTCATGATTGGCAGCCAAATCCTGAAGAAATCCAGTCACAATTAGACAAATTGAAGGATGCTGTCAAAAAATTGGGGGGGACAATCTAGCCCCACTGGTAGCTCCAACGATGCGTAATGGTGGCGCTGAGACTGAATCGATAACACATGGACATGCACAGCGTTTTGCGTTACCGCTTAAGGGAACAGAGTTACTGCCAAAGACAGATATTTTTGTAAATGTCTTGTCAGGAGATACACTTAGTCAAAGTTTTGTTATAGAAACAGATGCTACGAGTATCAATGGTAGTTTTACATTTTTTATGGACAATACGGCAAGCCACCATATTGTTCCGTTTAACGTTCAGCAGCTTACTGCTACCAAATATCTGATTTCGGCGAGCTATACAACTGGAACTGATGGTAAATGGCGGATCCTAGATATAATGCGATTGAACTTAACCGGAGGAACGTACGTTGAGTTCTCTAATCCTTACGCAGCCATAGATTTGTCGGGGGGGTAGCACAGACCAACCTGTTAGCTGATTGGGCTACTAGTGGAAGTACCAATAATGCCACCATAGCCAATGGCATTCTTAGCCTGAATCCTAATGTTTCAACAGATGGATATTTAGATTTTTATAAAAAGGATGTCGTCTTAGTACCAGGGCATACTTATAAGCTAAGCTTTATGGCACGTGGTAATGGTATAGTGCGGAATCATCTGTATGCTTGGACTAACAAAGGGTCTACCAGTGCAACGGATTCGATTAATTTAACAAAGTTAGCTGATGATTGGCGAGAATTTAGCCAAGCGATCAAGTATGATCCAACGTCAGATAATAGTAGTAATACTAAGCATTTCTTGTTCCGTTGGATGAAATCAGATTGTGCATCGTTAACCGTGCAGATTTCAGACCTAGAATTAATAGATGTAACCGAATAATAAAAGACAGTCCTGGCATGATAGCTAGGGCTGTCTTTTTTATTTGCCTATATAATTATTGTGGTAAATGGCTAACTGCGTAGTCAGCTTGATCTTGTGTGAATTTGTCACCAGCGTCAGAAGTAAGCTGATCGCGAATTGCTTCCGGTGACATGTTCTGGTCTTTTTGGTAGCTCTCTGCAGCTTTCAAAGCATTCTTGTTCCAGTCAGCTTTAACATGGTCAACAGCGTATTGAGCTGAAGCATCGTCAAACTTATCACCAGCATCAGACGTCAATTGATCATAAATTCCTTGCTTAGACATGTGCATGGTGTCAGAATAAGTTTGAGCGGATTTTAATGCTGCTACCTTGGTTGCAGAGACATGAGATGAGGAACTAGAGCTAGATTTGGCAGAAGACGATGAACTGCTTGATGATGAGCTGTTACTCCCACCGCTCACCGCTGCAGAGCCGATAAAGATAACCAGTACAACGAGGATCCAGAACCAAACTCGCTTGTAGAACGGTTTCTTTTCAACATACACCTTACCGTCTTCGCCTTTAATTTGTTTTGCCATTATATGACCTCCCAATAGTTCAGCTTTTAACGTCATTCAGATTTTGGACAATTTAGTTTTCTAAGTTCCTTAATAATTTCATCATTTTGGCGAATCAGAATAGTATTCTGCATCTTAATCACATCTAACTCATGATATAGGGTCTTGGTATCATTGCTAGTGAAAGATGGTGCAGACATGATGAAGTTTTCACTGAAGCCGATCTGGTTAAGCATGTCGCGATACTTTGGGTCAACGTCTTGAAGAAAATTTTCGTTAATATACTTTTCACCATACTTTTCAAAGCCATTCTGCTTAGGCTTATCTGGGTCTGGTTTGTTCCAAAAAGCCAAATTAATCATCTCCATATTTAGAAACTTTACTAATTTTAATTATAAAGGATTGTATATGATTAGATAGGCTTATTTTAAAATACGTATCTAGGTACGATCAAAATAAAGAATGCCTTTATATCAGTATTTTTCTGTCATAGGTGGCGGAGACAAAAAAATACGGTCAACAAATGGCAGATGTTCTACCAATTTGACCGCATTATAATCAAATATCGTGATATGGTAGTTGCAATCGTCAACCCTAAATGCCAAACTGCAAAAGATAGACTTGTGAAGTAGTCACTGGGTAGCCATTAGGTAGCAAAAATGTGAAAGTATAGTGATACAATATTGAATGTATTTACTAACTTAAATAAAAATGAAATAGGTAGTGACATTGTATTAACACCACTATGGGATGTTAGTGAATGCCACCATTAATTCCGTGAACGTACTGGTAAGTCCGCTCGTATTCCTGAACGCCGTCGCGACGTTAAGTAGTCGAGTGTCGACCAAAACCCTTGCTGTGCAAGGGTTTTTCTTTTTGCCAGATTTTTAAAATGCTGATTGAGTTTGTGAATTTTTGCCCTGTTTGCAGTTCTAAGTAGCCAATAAGTAGCCAACTTGTCACAAATTTTCCAATTGATCACGATTTTTCACAAGCACTTCGTGAGTAACATGAGTGTAGATTTCTTGAGTAACCCGGCTGTTAGAGTGACCAACCCGCTGCTGGATGACATACATCGATACACTGTTCTTTCAATCTCAAATGCAGTGTATCGTTTTTTGTTTTAGCATCAATGGTCTAATATTACTGTTGATAAAAAACAAAAGCCTATGAACTAGATTATGCTGAAGAGATGACTACTCATTATGAAAGTGCAACGTATAAATTTATTTTAGGTGCTATCGAGCGGGACAATTATCCTAAATTTGCTTTTGATGGCTGGTGTTAATTGACGGGGTACAACAATCCGCTTTTTAATTTCTTATAACCTGGACATATTGTTAAACTGTTCTTTCTGTATGCAATCAATTCTCGCGGGTCGTAACTGAATCAACAGTTAATGACAAACAGATCGCAATGAAAACGAATTAACAATCACGTCAATACCACATTTGATAGTCAGTATATATTGGCACGATGCTATATGGGCAAAGAATTAATAATTAGTTTTAGTAGATTTGGTGATTATTATGAATTTAATCCGACCTATTGGCATCTGTGCAGCCATTAACGGTAAAAATACTGATGCTACTAGGATGAAAGCCCACCAATCAAAGAAAAGATGTCATGCAGTGCCTGCCTTGCCAAAGGAGTTGCCGAAGAATGAAAATAACACCGAAAACTAATCTAGGGGATGTTAATAATAATTTTGCTGGTTCATGGGTGGTTGTTCATATGAAAGATGGACGCACATTGCATTTATACATTGTAAATACGGATGATGAATTCCAACGCAACGATGAAGATGATGAGCCTAAATTAAATGCCATTATCTATAACACAACTGGCAGCAATTCGTATGGAAATGGAATAGCTTTTGACGATGTCGATTCGATTGAGTTAGATGATAATCACTAATATTGACAGACATCTGGTAATGAAGTTAAGGAAACGGAACAACTTAGGAAATTGTATGAGCGTAAGTCTAAAGAATGGAGTGGGAAAAATGGAAGTGATTGATAAACAATTTTTTTCTCAAAAGAATATCAGCGTGATTACAATTCCATCGATTAATATTAAAGCTGGACAAACTTTAAGGGATGAACTTGGCAATACGTTTGAAGTTTCTGAATTGGTTCCTAATGGTAAGTTGGCATTGTCTGGTAAAAGCTCATTGATAGTTAATGGGGAATTTAAAGGTAATACATTAGAAATTGTTTAACTGAACCAAGTTTTAGAAGAAAGGCAGGCAAAAATCCGTGGTTGAATGGTACCTAGTATCTAATACAGACAATGAGGTTACGTATCGTATGGTTAATGGCGACACTCACAAAACTATAGGAAATATGACTGTTAACAAAGAAACAAAAGCCTATAAATTGGATTATGCTGAAGAGATGACTACTCATTACGAAAGCATGACATATGATTTTATTTTAGGTGCTATCGAACGTAACATTTATCCTGATTATTCTTATGATGGTTGGTGCTAATGACTTATGTATCTATCGCGGGTCGTAACCGAATCAACAATTAACGCTAAACGGATCGCAATGAAACGTGAATTCTTAAAAGATCTTGGGTAAGCACACAGTAACAACACGTATTCCAACCGCCACACGGACCACCTATACTTGAGGAAACTCATATATAGGAGGCCTTTTTTGATGGCTCAAAATGAAATCGTTGAAGTCAGCGCCGCTTCAACGATCGCAAGACTAATCGGTGCGTATTAGTAGCATCACTTTTGATTCAGAAGGTACGGCTCAACATCTATCAAGATGCTGGGTCTGCTAATACGGCTGTCAGCCAAGCTTAAGAGCAAACAAAAAAGCCCACAGCATGATACTGTGAGCTAATAAAAGAGCGCCCTTTTGAGGAGCGCCCAGCCAGCTTGTAAGTTAGGAAGCACTCACTGCACACGGCTTAGTATTTATCACAAAGTCATTATAACATACTCTGATTATGTTACATTAATAAAGCACACATGAGCAGGCTTAGGAAACCTAACTTGTGCTGAAAGGAGACAACTCCCAATGTGGCATTTGTGCTTAGTATTTATCATCGTGCCTAATAAGCACGTTAAAAATTAATTAAGCGACTGTCCAAGTAGCAGTCACCAGCGCTCATCAGTTTGGATACTGATTGGGCGCTTTTTGCTTATCAAAATTCTGGTAATGTAAATGACAAGCAACCGGTACTCAACGATTAGAGGTAGTGATATTATGACGATATCTGCGACTACTCATAAATCGCCATCTTAAACTGCCATAATTGTACATTTTCAAATTGCCATTTCTATACAATTTTTAACTGTCCCTGACATCTTTCACTTGATGGTAAGTATGATGTTCATATTCATATTTCCCAGATGAAAGAAATGCAAGCAAATATTTGGACGGAAAATCGTACTAAGAAGTATCATGCTTTTGACAATCTGATTCAGCAAAAGCTCAAACTGGATCTGCATGGTCAAAAAGTCGGTGTCGCGATTGGCAATGGTCAAAACGGTGAGATGCTCAAAGAAGTCGTGAAAAGCTACCATGGGAATCCCAAGCTGATCGACGCCTTCTCTGGCAAACGCAAGACGCTGCGCAAACAGACCAAGAATCTGGACATATTGATTTTGGTAACGGCCTATGCCTCGCATCCATCTTCTTGGGTTTTGAATGAAGCCTGCAAGGACTATGGCATTAAGTTTGCCGTCAGTCCCAAGCTAGCCGTTTAATCATTCAGCAAGGTACTTTACCGGGCTGAGCATCATCTGACGGCTTTTGAGCAGGAAAATCAGGAAGTTGCGTATTCAGTTACTTAAGCAAAATAGTGCAAAATGAAAATGGCTCAATCGTGGTTGAGCCATTTTCGGTCTTTATTGATAATTACTGAGCATTTTTTGCAGAGTCGTGATCATCTGTTCCCTAAACCAATCTGGCTCAAGTACCGTAACCATGTCTTTTTGACTAAGCAGCCACATCATCGCGCCGGTATCATAAGCTTCGACTTCAATGACTGCTGGCTGCTGATCAGTTTTTTCTTGAACTATTTTTGAAAGCGGGAATTTATCCAGAGCTGCTTCAACGACACCGCGGTATTCAAAAAGAATCGTAACGTTTTTACCGGGATACATCAGCTGCAGCTTTTTCTTGGTCAGTCCCTCATTCCATTGATGAGCCTGCCATTCGGATTGTGGGATGCTTTTTTGTGAAATGTGATAATCAATGATGCGATCCAAACGGTAGATAATGTTTTTTTGATATGTATTGGTGTAGCCGATGAGGTAGAAATAGTTGTCAGAAAACGTCAGCGCCAACGGAATAATAGTGTGCGTTTTGATATGGCCAGCCTGATTGCGGTAGTCGATACGAATGGTTCGATGTAGGAGAGTATATTCCGAAAAGTTCCAGATCAGATTCATCAAGTCTTTATTTTGAAGATTGCGCAGCGGCTGATACGTGCGTTGCTCGCTTCTAATCAATTGTTTGACTTTTTGAGCATCTTTTGCGTCGAGAATTTTCAAAAGACGATTGGAAAGCTCGGTTAGCTGGTCTTTGGGGAGGGCACGACTGGCGGTTAGAATCTTGATGAGACAAAGACACTGCGCCTTATTTAAGCCGATCCCGTTGGCAGACAGCCAGTAGGAATTGTTTTGACGGTCATAATTCAGCGTGTATTCGGGCAGATATTCGTCCATAAACGCTCGCAGGCTGGCAAAATCTCGCTGAATGGTCCGCGCGTCAACGGCAAACTGTTTAGCTAGCTGTGATTTTTGAATATGACGGCCGGCAGTCAATTGCTGATAGATGAAAAGCTGCCGTTCACTGAAAGCTATTAGGCCGGAAACCCTCGACTTTAGTCGGGGGAGGAAGGCCAATTTATAAGCACCAAAAAGGTGCTTTTTTATTTTTAATAATCAGATATTTTCTCAGCTTTTTATAATATAATGTTTGCAGTGAAAGCGAGGTGAGAAATATGGAAAGTGGTGTGACAATTAAAATAAAACTCAAGCTTCCAAATGTTGAAACTGCTGCAAGTTTTGAAAAACCATGGAACAGTTCCGTTTGGCTTGTAATTTTATTTCTGAATATATCTTTAATCATTCTTTAGGTGAACTAAATAAAAATAAAATCCAAAAAGCAATTTATCGAGATATTCGAAATAATTTTGGCTTGAAGTCGCAAATGGCTATTTCGGCTATCCGTTGCACAGTTGATCGATACAAAACAGTTAGAACTCAGCTTAAGAAACACCCTATGCGGTATAAATCTGATGATACTGATTCGCAGACTGGTAAAAGAGTTTGGAAGTGTATTTCGCGTGATCTTTATTGGCTATGGTATCCTATCAATTTCAAGCGTCCACAGGTTGATTTGCAGCGTGGGAAGGACTGGTCTTATTTAAAAAGTGGTCAATTGTCCATTAACACGCTTGATAAACGTGTCAAAGTAGATTTTGATTGTCATGGTTTTGATCAATATCTTGACGGTACTTGGAAGCTGGGCGTTGGTAAGCTGCTTAAAAGCCAAGGCAAGTGGTATCTGCACATCAGCTGTACCAAAGAAATTGATGAATTTAATGATCAAAACATTGAACATGTTGTTGGTATTGACCGTGGTCTGCATCAAATCATTGCTGCCTATGATGAACAAGGTAGAAGTTTGTTTGCCAACGGCAAACAGATCGCCAAGAAACGCAACCATTATTATCAATTGCGTCGACACTTACAAATGAAAAACACTAGAAATTCTAAACGTCGAATTCGCAAGATTGGTAATCGAGAGAACCGTTGGATGGATGATGTCAACCATTGTCTGTCTAAGACACTCATTAACCACTATGGGAAAAATACGCTGTTTGTTTTGGAAGACTTAAGCGGTGTTTCATTTGATGAAGACAATCAAAATAGTAAAGACTTTAATCGTGACCTCCACTCTTGGACTTTCTATGATTTAGAAACCAAGCTAACTTATAAAGCTCAGCTCAATCACAGTAAAGTAATTGAGATTGATGCCCACTATACCAGTCAAAGATGTCCTAAATGCGGCCGAATTCGAAAAGAAAGCCGTGATCGTAATTTGCACATGTATATTTGTGATAAGTGCGGTTATAAGTCTAACGATGATCGAATCGCCGCAATGAACATCTATAATTTAGGCACATTTTATGTCAGCGGTGTAGAACACCCAACTTACCAGAATAAATTAGAAAAAATTAAAAATAATTAGTCTAGTACGTATACGTGTTAGACTGCCGTATCTGTCAACGTGCGGAAGTGCTTTGGCACTTGAGAAGCGATAACGTAGAAGTCTTCAAGCTTCGACTTTGGGAGAACTCCTTTGGAAATTCGTCTGTACCACAGTTAGTTAATCGCAAGCCACCGGTTTTAACCGGTGGTAGTTGATTGGTAGTTGATTTATATGTTTTCATGGAATTTCCCTAATTTTTTATTTATATTTTCATGTAGACAAAATCTGTCTATGCGATTTGAGATAATTATAAATAGAAAGTGGAATGTAAGCACATCATAGTAACAAGGGGATTATAGCCTTCCATAACGATATATCTGAGTTGAGCATATCAAAACGGCCCTGACGCAAAACTTGCGGCAGGGTCGTGCTGTTTTAGATGAATTTTGAGACAGCCAGCTTTAAAATTCAATTCGCTTCTGGAAAATCGGCTGTTGACGCAGGTCGTAAATCGAACCGGCAATTGGCGTAATGGCAAATGGTCTTAAAATGCTGCGCCGTTCAGAATGATTTGCCGAAATCTGCTGCATTTCCGGTCGAGCGGTAAAAATCTGCTCCAGATACTGCTGATCAACCTCAGCTGCCGTGCCGGTTAAGGTGAAGCCAACACTGTCCAGAGTTTCGCTGCCTTTTAAAGCCGTGATCGAGATGCGGGAATGAGCCTTTAAACGTTGATAAAATGGTTTTTGATAGGTCGTCGCAAAGATCAGCTGTTTGCCGTCTAAAACCTCGATATCAGCGACGTTGGTGTGGGGATCGCCATTTTGATCAACCGTACCAAACACAACGGACTGAAAACTATCGACAATCAGCTTGAGAAATTCATCGCCTGACAGCTGGCGGTCTAACATGGGAACTGGTTTGCGCATTGTGATACCTGCTTTCTTTTATATTTTTGCGTTAATTGTAATCAAAAACATTACATTTGTATATAATCAACCGCGGCAAATCGTATCAAGATTTCTTTCTAAAAGCACAAGGCAGGTGATTTCAGAAAAAATTTGCCATTTGCCAAAAAAGTACTTACGAAACTGGGTTAATCTTTGTTAGAATGGCAAACATGCTGATTAAGATTAAGAGTTAGCGTTAATTGAATACATTAAATTAAGTCTGCTTGCTGTTTGGTCTTTAATCAAGTGAATTTGATTAAAGGAGCAAATTATATGCAAAACTTTTCTGAACCTGCTTTTCGCGTCAAACATCCGGGGCTGACGATGGCCAGTCTGCTTTTAGGCGCTTTTGTCGGCATGTTTAGTGAAACGTCACTGAACATTGCGCTGCCAAAGCTGATGATCGTCTTTCATACCAGTACGGCCGTTTTACAATGGCTAGTGACTGGCTACATGCTGGTTATTGGGATCGTCTTGCCGCTGTCCAGTTTGATTGCCAAGTGGTTTACGACTCGTCAGATTGTGATTTTTGCCCTGCTGGATTTCATTATCGGTGCGGCAATTTCAGCAATGGCGCCTAACTTTGCGGTTCTATTGGCGGGTCGAATGATTCAAGGGATTGGAACCGGTCTGATTCTGCCGCTGATGTTTACGATTGCGATGCAGATTTTCCCACCAAAAAAGATTGGTAGCATTATGGGAATCTGCGCTTTGGTAATCATGTTTGCCCCGGCAATTGGGCCAACTTTGACTGGTTTGATTCTGGCCAAGCTTTCCTGGCGCTGGATCTTTTGGTCGTTTGAAATTTTCTTGGTTATCGCCTTGTGTCTGGCGGTAAGTGCTTTGGAAAACATTGGTCAGCCAACGCGTCCTCACATTGATCTGCTTTCAATCGTTGAATCCGTGCTTGGCTTTTCTGGCCTGGTAGTTGGTGCAAGTATGTCCAGTCTGGATGGCTGGGGTTCTTGGCCAGTCTTAGGCTCGTTTGCAGTTGGGATTTTGGTATTGATTGCCTATGTAATTCGCCAATTGAAGCTTGAAACGCCAATCTTAAATCTGCGCGTTTTCAAGGTTAAGGCATTTACGATTGGTGCTGTATTGGTCATGCTTGATTTTGGTATTATTCTTTCGGCCATGTATCTGATGCCAATGTATCTGCAAAATGGCTTATTGTTAGCCGTTGCCTTAACGGGGATCGTCATGTTGCCAGGTGGTCTGGTAAATGCTTTGGTTTCTGCGTTTGCTGGACGGATGTATGATTCAATCGGGGCCAAGCGTCCAGTTATGATTGGCTTTGTGATTGCCATTGTAGGGATCGTCATGCTGCTTTTGACGACGGCTCATTCCGCAGTTGCCTATGTGATTGCGGCTCACGTGATTTTGATGATTGGCTGTCCATTGGCAATGTCACCAGCGCAGACCAGTGCTCTAAATGCGCTGCGGGGACCAGCTTCCAGTGATGGCAGTACGATTTTGAATACGATGCAGCAGATCGTTGGGGCATTGGCAACTGCTCTGGCTACCAGTTTCTTGGAATTAGGCCGGCATGCGGCAGCTGGCAGTCAAGCAGTGCGTTTTACGTCCGGGGTGCACACGGGACTTTACTTTACGCTGGCTTTGGCGATTATCGCGCTGATCGTATCGTTTAGTTTGCCTAAACAAAATGCAGATTAGTAGTAACTGTTGAAATAACGATATTATTTTTTAACTAAAATTGACCCTCATCTTCAAGTTTTTTACTGAACTTTGAAGATGGGGGTCAAATTATTTTAGTCACCAATATTTGACGATAACGACATAAAGTGATATTCTATTTTATGTTGATAACGACATTTATGAAAGGCGGAAATAATTATGGCAAACTTAAATCACATGGACAAACATTTTAAAACGCTGGATGACTTCTTGGGAACGCATTTCATCTATACATATGACAATGGCTGGGAATACGAATGGTATGCTAAAAATGATCATACGGTTGACTATCGGATTCATGGCGGAATGGTTGCCGGACGTTGGGTTAAGGATCAGCCAGCGCACATTCATCAATTAACTGAAGGAATTTACAAGATTGCGTGGACCGAGCCAACGGGAACTGATGTCGCATTGGATTTCGTTCCTAATGAACATAAGCTTAACGGTACGATTTTCTTTCCAAAATGGGTACAGGAACATCCAGAAATTACGGTTTGCTTCCAAAATGAACACATTGATTTAATGCATGAATCGCGTGAAAAGTATGAAACCTATCCAAAATTAGTGGTTCCTGAGTTTGCAACGATTACCTACATGGGTGATGCTGGTCAGGATAATGAAGAAGTCATCAGTGAAGCCCCTTATGCTGGCATGACTGATGATATTCGCAATGGCCGCTTCTTCGATGAAAATTACCATCGTCTGGCTAAGTAGCTTGTTATATAATGTTTTGCAGAATCAGATAAGGAAGGATGCTGCAAAATGCCGCAAAAAAGGATACTGCCCTACGTTATTATGGGGATCCTGCTCAATAAAGACTGTACTGGAAAGCAGATTATGGATGAGTTTCGCTTTGATATTGGGGAATTTTGGCAATCATCACATAGTCAGGTTTATCCAGAGCTAAAGCGTATGGAACAAGATCGTTGGATTGAAAGCTACTCAAAAGAAGATAATGATAAAGAGATACACTACCATTTAACGGCTTATGGTCATGAAATTATTAATGACTGGTTGATGGAACCCGTTGATAAGCTGCCGGTATCCAAAGACCTATTTTCTTTAAAGACTTTTTTCATCAATGATCGTAATGATCCAAGACTGGAAAAATTGTTTAAGCACCAGATTCAACTGGTTAGCAACAGCCTTAATCATCTGCGCGAGCGTCGACAAGCATTATTCAGCAGTCAAGAACAGATTGATCAACAATATGGTCATTATTTGATTTTGGCTCGCGCAATCAGTCGCCAAGAAAATCAATTGGTTTGGCTGGAAGATAAATTGAATAATCGTTAAAAACAATGAAAAGAACAATCGTGTGATACCAGTTTTTTCGCAGCTGGTGGCGTGCGATTGTTTTTTATTTGTAAGCACACTATAACCAACCGCATATGATTAAATTCCAAGTTCTCCTATACT
>ERZ506028.20-NODE-20-length-38614-cov-19.7767_pt1 | contig 38614 bp, 34 predicted proteins | sample MGYA00512181_ERZ506028 | MGnify/ENA metagenome assembly ERZ506028
GCATCGCTGTTAACCTTGATTATTTGTTTCTGGTAATCACTCGGATAGATGCGAATCTTCAATCCATAATGATATTCTAACTGGGCCATTGACTTCATTTTTTCACCTCCTTTAGTTGAATTATATCATCAGCTAATGACTATAACGATTGAGGTATTCTTAATGACTAAAGAAAAGAAATACAATGCACTTCAAAAAGAACGTCTTAAGGAAGCCTATCCATCCCATGACTAAAGTCACGGGATTTCCGGCTAGACATAATTAAATTTTATCGGTTTCCAACTGATCTAGTTTTTGTGCAATTGCTTCCCAATCATGACGAACGATCGGCTCCAGCTTGCGTGCATATAAAAAGGCTGCTGGATGATACATTGGAATCACCGTATAGCTCTGATCGCTCATGACATAGCCTTGATGATCACTGGCTGCTCTTTGAATCGGGCAATGCAGGATCTGACCATGCAGACTGCCAATTTTCGTACTTGGCCCTAATAAGCGCTGCAGGCTGGTATTTCCCAGCGGCATTAAAATCTTTGGTCTCACCTGGTCCAGCTCCCAGTCAAACAGACGCGCATAGGCATAGACCTCAGCCTTGGTTGGGGTTCGATTGGGCGTTTTTTCAACGACTGCATCGGTTTTCTTATCTTTGACCCTTTTGATTGAATAAGGCCGTCTTCTGACCACGCTGGTAATATAGACGTCTTCTCTGGTCATGTGAAGATATTCTTCAATCAGCTTCATCAATTCTTTACCAGAAGCACCAACGAACGGTACGCCGGTTTTAGCTTCCTCTCTTCCAGGCGCTTCGCCAATCAGCATAATCTTAGGATGTTTGGGACCCTGCCCGGCTACAAATCCGGTTAGATGATGACCTTTTAATGAATCCTCAGCCTGCTGCAGCAGTGATGGCGGATACTCAATAAGCATGCTTTCACCTTCATAAATAAAAAAGATTTCGGTTATCAATTATAATAACAGAAATCTTTGGTATTACTAACTGGTATGACGCCACTTCGGATCACCCAAAATCCGTGCCGCGATCAGCCCCAGCGGCAAGAAAACGATAATCAAAAGCGCTTTGGTAATCCATAAGGCACCAACGCTGATCGACGTGAGCCCCATATTATACATGGCCCGATAAAGGTAAAGTCCAGGCACCATGATCACGATTGCCGGTACCGTTAAAGAGATTCGCGGATAGCCAAGCCGATCACGAACAAACGAGGCCAGGATTCCTGCCGTCAACGCCCCTAAGAACGCGGCCGCCCCTGCCGGCATTACGTTATAGTCAACCAGTTCGAGCCGCAGCGTATTGGCAATTGCGCCGATTACACCTGCTGTGGCTGCCATTTTAGGCGTGGAATTAAACATGATCGAAAAGCCGAAAACCCCGCAAAAGCTGGCCGGCAGCCGCAGTAAAAAGAGCATCAGTGGTGAAAGTGCCAAGGGTTCAAAGTTTTCCGGCTTGAGATGCACCAGCATGGCAACCAGCCAACCGACTAAGGTAGCCACGATAATGATCATCACGGCATAGGCCAGTCTTTCCAAACCGGAACGCATGTCAAGCTTAGAAAGATCCAAGCCGCTGGTAATGAATGGAAAACCAGGAATCACAAACAGCATGGCCCCAATATAGCCGGCTTCATGACGCGGATTAAGCGAAATTCCCATGTTTAAAAGCTTTAGGGCCATCACATAGATTACACAGGCCACGGCTACCGAAGTCGCGAGACAGGCAAACAGCGTCAGCTTACGGTCAATCATCTTGCGCCGAACGTAATTGCCGATGCCAGCGCCAAAAAATGAACAGATCATTTCAATTGGTCCACCGCCCAGTAAAAAGACAAAGGCACTGCAGGCTAAAGCCGCCGCCAGACCAACCTGCAGCGGCGAATAGTTGCCTTTCATCCGGTGTATGACGTCCAAGCGTTTGTGAATCTCGCCAACGGTCCAGTGATCGCCTCGTTGGTCAAACTCCTTGACAAAGCTTTCCAGCGCATTCAGCTTAGTCGTATTGACTCCAGTATTAGGCAGCGATAAAGCCTGGGTATAGCTGTTATTGGCGTCCATACAGGTATATTCGATTGAAACCAGACCAATATCAGCCGAACAGGTCATATTGAGCTTTTGAGAGACCACGTTCATCGAGTCGCGTACTCGCCAGGCTCCCGTGCCACAAGCCAGCATCATGATGCCAATGCGCCCAACAATCGTCGAGCGCTCAACCAGATTGGCTTTTTGGGCGGGGGTTACATTGTCGCTGCTGTAGAAGTCATGCCAGTGAATCGCCATATGATGACGATAGTTGCTGAGATCCTCATTATCGCTTTTGGGCTGGCCTTGTTCGATCGGCAGTTTTCTCATTGTTTAAATCGCTCCTTAGTCGGGATATCAAAAATTGTCAAACTTCTTATCATTATAAAACGATTAAAGCTGCTTGAACGAAAAAAATATTTTAATGATCACAAGTCATGCAAAAAGGCCCAGTATCCGATTTCAGATACCAAGCCTCATTCAGCTTTACTATTCGTCTTCTTTAGCAACTTGGCCCAGCAGTTTTACAAAGTGCTGCTCTTCATCACTAAGGACGTAGCCATTGCGAATTGCCAGTGAGATATAGAACCATTCTGGCAATGGATCGTCAATCTCCAAGGGCACGATGCCCGTCTCATTTTTAGCGGCATCCCGGACCATTAAGGCAATCCCCACGTTTTCTCTGACCAATTCCTTAACCCATGAAATATCAGGTACCTTGTAGACGGCTACGGTTGGCTTGATATGCGCATAGGCAAAGTAGGAACGCATTGCGGCCACATGGACGTATTGCTTGTCATAGGTAATGAAATGCTGATTGGCCAGTTCCTTAAAACTGATCTTTTTTCGCTGTGCCAGGGGACTTTTGGCACTGACCATAATACTGTATGGACGTTTGGTTAGGAGCTGTACATAGACCTTTTCTTCATCCAGCGGTGCCACTGACCCCAGCATGGCAACGTCAATTTCGCCTTTAAGCAGCTTGGACAGCAGTTCCTGGGAGCCGGCTTCACAGATCTGAACGCGCCGCATGATGGATCCTGGTGCTTTCTTGGCAATCTTGGCTACTAAAAGCTTACCGATAATCGGCGGCAGGCCAAAGCGAATCTGCCGTTCTTGAACCAGATCGATCGAATGATGGGCCAGCGAGATCTGTTCATTGATAGCCTTAGCACTGGCCGCCAAAAGCTGACCGCTGCGCGTAATCATGTTTTGCCGGTGAGCACGATCCGTATAGACTAATTGGGCATCAAATTCTTTTTCTAATCGTTTGATTGCCTGAGTAACGGTTGGCTGCGAGACGCCGAATTCCTTGGCGACGCGCGTGTAGTTTTTATACTTGACCAATGCTTGAAAATACTGCAGATCCCGCGTATTCATCAAATCATCCCTTCAGATTGCATGGCTTCTGGCCGTAAGATTCCTTGACGCAGACCAATAAAAATCGTTAATATCAGCAGATCGGCCGAACCGCCCAGACTGTAGTTGTTGAGCAGATATTCTTGATTGAGCCGTGCCAGATAGTCGCGGCCGGCCTGCGTCCAGCTCTAAATATCTTTTTGCCTGTTGATGAGCCTCTTCAACAACGTCATGACGACCAGCCCGTTTGATCAGATTGGTGTCCTCAGTCTGCGCGACGATATGCATAAACGTATCCAACAAGCGCTGCATCGTTGTTCCCTGGCTTTTTTTCAGTGCTGGCACGCCAATCTGCATGACGGTTGGATAGCCAGCCTCAGCCTCACCACGAATGCCTTTGATGCCATAGCGCAGAAATTCTTTTTCACCGGCCGTCAGCTGCTCAACGGGCTTGGCATGCAGCTTTTCAATATCGTAATCACTGGCTGTCAATCCTTTAAGCATCCGTTTAACGATCGTGGTCAGATCCAACTGGGGATGCTTGATGCGGTAAGCTTCGGCACACGTCAGGACACCGAGCGAAAAAACCGCGCCCTTATGCGTATTAACGCCATTGGTTGCCTTAAACATCGTCTTTTCGGCTTCAATCCCAAAAATTCGCAGTTTTTTAAACATAAGCGTCAAATCAGTCGCTGTAAAATTCATTCCCAAATCAACGCTTTGTTCAAAATAATGATGCAAACTAAGGGCACTGTCAATAAATAAGAATACATCCATATCAGGGTGTGGTCCAGAAGATACCGGATCCACCAGTCCAGGCTTGGGGTTGACGGAGACTTCGTAAATCATTGCTCTAATTGCATCATTAACCAGCTTAGCGCTTGTCTGTTCCATAAATCATATCCTCAATTTTGGTAAAAAACCGCGACTGATTTTAAATGCCAGCCGCGGTTTTTAAAATTTTAATCAGTTTAGACTAACTAGTCCTTAACCTGCTTGATCGTGTCAATAATCGTTCCATCACGGTATTCAACCAGTGCCACCGTCCGATCAGTAAACTGCAGTGGTTCTGGCTTGCCAACCTTGGATTCAGCCAGCTTTTGCAGATCATGAATATCGTAGACTGGCAGACCAGGAACATTGCTCAGGGCATCCTGCAAGTCCTTGCGACGAGGGTTGATGGCAATCCCGTATTCAGTAACCAGTACGTCAACGGATTCGCCTGGCGTAACTACCGTCGTTACATCTGGAACAACCGTAGCAATCCGACCACGAACCAATGGAGCCGAAATAATCGTCAGCTTAGAGGTAGCAGCATCCTGGTGACCACCAATCGCCCCACGAATCACGCCATCAGAACCCGTCATAACGTTAACGTTGAAGTTGGTGTCGATTTCCAGAGCAGATAAAATGGTAACGTCAAGCTGGTCAACCATGGCCCCCTTGTTGTCAGGATCAGCATACCAGGAAGCATCAATTTCTTGTTGGTTTTGGTTGTTCTTCATGGAAGCAGCCGCACCCTTGTCAAAGTCTTGAACGTCCATTACCTTCTTGACCAGGCCTTCTTCAAGCAGCTTAACCGTTGGCGAGGTAATCCCACCCAGAGCAAATGAAGCCGTGATGCCGGCATCGATCATGGATTGACGCAGGAACCGCGTAACGGCCAGGGCTGCACCACCAGAACCAGTTTGGAAGGAGAAGCCATCCTTGAAGTATGGTGAGTTGACGATCACGTCGTTTACCATTGAGGCGATCTTCAATTCCTTAGGGTCCTTAGTGAAACGAGTAGCTCCAGAACCGATCTTGTCAGGGTCACCCACCTTGTCAACCTTAACAACGTAGTCAACCTGCGTCTGCTTGATTGAAGCTGGCGTGTTAGGGTAGTCGACAATGTTGTCAGTCAGCAAGACGACCTTGTCAGCATATTGAGCATCCATCAAAGCATAGCCCAATGAGCCAAAGACGGCATCACCATTCATCCCATTAGCGTTACCCAGCGCATCTGAGTTTGGTACCCCCAGGAAAGCAACGTCGATCTTGATGTTGCCGTTTTCGATTGAACGCGCCCGGTTACCATGTGAACGGAAGATAACTGGGTTCTTTAAGCCACCATGAGATACAAAGTCGCCCAAAGAGCCACGCATTCCTGAACTGGTAATGTTGGTAATCGTACCTGCCTTGATGGCTTCAATCACCTTGTCGTTCATGACACCAGTCAACGAGGATGGTGCCAGCGTCAGGTCCTTGATCCCCAGCTTCAAGATGATGTCCATTACTTGATTGAAGACAAAGTCACCGTTACGGAAGTGGTGGTGGAAAGAAATCGTCATGCCGTCTTTAACGGTCTTTTTAACAACGTCTTCCAGTGATTCAACAACCTTGTCGTCACCAGTCGTTACAGTAACCTTAGGCGCAACCCGTTGAACCTCGGGATGGCCGATTTCGGTAGTTTCAAATGGCTTGTAGTCGAGCTGCTTCATCAGATTTTCTGGAAGTTCGCGATTTACATTATTTTTCAATGTAGTTTCCCTCCTCGTCAATCAGGTTGGATGCCTTTGCCAGGCGCATCACCCGTTCAGCACGCAGCACAACTGGACGGTCGACCATTTGACCGTTCATGGAAATAACGCCAGAACCCTTGAGTTTGGCTTCCTTGATGGCATTTTCAACGTTCTTGGCGTTTTCGATTTCCTTCTTGGTTGGTTCGTAAACCTTGTTAACCATTGGAATTTGACGTGGGTTAACCAGCGACTTGCCGTCAAAGCCAAGCTGGTGAATGTATTCAGTTTCGCGGTAGAAGCCTTCCGTGTCGTTCATGTTGGTGAAGACCGTGTCAAAGGCAGCTACACCAGCCGCCCGAGCAGCATGCAGAACCATGTTGCGGGCAAATTCAAGTTCGGCACCATCTGGGTAGCGGTGCGTCTTCATGTCAGTCGTGTAGTCTTCGGCAGACAGCGCAATTCCCATCATTCGATCAGATGCCGAAGCGATTTGGTAGGCGTTGATAACCCCCTTGGCGCTTTCAATGGCAGCCATCAGCATCGTTGAGCCTTCTTCACGGCCAAATTCTTTTTCGGCAGCCGTGATGTCAGCATCCAGCTTCTTAACCATTTCGGCATCTTCAGCTTTTGGCAGCCGGACAACGTCGATCCCAGCCTTAACCATGGCCCGAACGTCATTAGCATAGTATGGCGTGTCTTGACCATTGACCCGGACAACCAGTTCCGCGTCGCCATAGTCCTGCGTTTGCAAAGCTTCGTAAACCAGGTCACGAGCAGCATCTTTTTCAGCCATTGAAACGGCATCTTCCAAGTCGAACATGATGGAGTCGGCACCATAGATACCAGCATCCTTAACCATTGCTGGGTTGTTGCCAGGTACGAACATCATCGTCCGGCGCAAGCGTTCTTTAATTTCAGCCATGCTTACAATACCTCCCATGCAGGTTCATCAGTCGTCTTGGCAGCACGTTGCGCAGCGGCAATCGCCTTGATTACACAATCCAAGGCGCCCTTGTCAACGGCCTTAACCTTAGCGTTTTGAATTCCCATTGCCGTCAGCGTTTCAGTGATGACCTTCTTGATCTGGGTGCCAAACTGCTTGGCAACGTCTGATTCCAAATCAATCGCAATGCCATCCGTACCCTTGGACAGCATGATTTGAATATCAGATGATTCCAAGGTACCAGCTACTGCGGTTTCCTTAATTTCCATTGATGTTCATTCCTTCCTTGATCCGCTCTTGAAGTATCGCAACATGGTCTTCAACGAACTTCTGCGTCGTTGCTGGGACGAGCCCCACGATGGCATCGAGATTGTCATCCTTGATGCATTTGCGTACCTCAGTTGCGGTAATATAATTTCCATTAGTTGCCGTCTTGCGATCAATAATCTTTAACGCAACTTTAGGCGGCAGTTCCTGCTGCAAAACTTGATTATAGATTCCAGTCGTCCGTGATAACGGTTCGCTGCCAACATAACGCGTCTTTATATTGAGTGCCGGTGCGATCGTATCGCGAAAGACGCGGGCATCTAAAGTTGTCTGGTAGCGAATCGTCTGGTCGGCTGATTCCAAAAAGTAGGCTGGGAAAGTGGCATAGCTGACCATATAATCGCCACCGTCAATGACAATAACGTTTTTTAGATCAGCCGTCCCCGCTTTTACCAGTTCGAATCGTTCACTGGTCTTAAACAGCGACAGATCCGTATTGACTACAAAGACATAGACCAGATCGTTTTCTTTAGCTGCCTGCTCGACCAAGTAGCGATGACCATTAGTAAAGGGGTTGGCATTCATAACGATGCCCGCCACTTTTTTAGTCGCTTGTCCGTCCACACGCGGAACAGCGGCTAAATAATCATCAACGTTCGGATCGCCGGTTTCCAAAAAGGCAGCGACATCCGAATGAGCCAGTTCCTTAAAGCCGAGGTGCTGAAAGCTTGCGGAATATCTGACCTTAGTAAAGACAAACAAATGAAAGCGATGTTCTTGAAAGAGTCGATTCGTCAAGGCACTGACAATAGCATTGAACCTGGCTCCCGGCACGGCTTCTTTGTTGCAGACGCCAATGTATTTCAAGACATTGCCGGCAGCTGATCCCGTACCAACCAACTGGCCTTGTTCATCAAGCAGTCCCAGAGTAAAATCGATCTTGTCGACCTCAGCATCCGAAAAGTTATGAATTCCCAACGATTCCAAAAACTGCTGCCATTTCTGCCGGGTAGCTCGATCACTCAGATGCAGATCAACAATGTGATTTTCCATAGGACGACTCCTTTTTATTTTGATTGACTGGCATAATCAACAACCGCTTTTGCTACGGTTGGGACGACGCGCTCATCAAAGACGCTGGGAACGATATTTTCAGCAGTCGGTTCCGCAACTACGCTGGCCAGTGCCTGAGCAACCGCTTTTTGCAGATCCATGTCAACCTTTTTCAAGCCGCTGGCCAATAAGCCTTTGAACAGTCCGGGAAAAGCCAGAATGTTATTGACCTGATTAGGGTATTGGCTGGATCCAGTAGCAATTACGGCTGCCCCGGCTTCCTCAGCTTTTTCAGGCGCGATTTCCTGATGCGGATTTGCCAGAACAAAGATGATTGGCTGCTCATTCATCTGCTTGACGTCATGACGATTGATGACATTACCGGTTGAAAGTCCGATAAAGGCATCCTGTCCCTTGATGGTATCATGAATATTTTGATTTTCCATATTTTGCGGCGTTCCCAGCTTAGCGGCAAACACACGCTGATAATCATTGGCACGGTAATCCTCACTGGTAATAACGCCGTGAACGTCAACCAGCGTTAAGTGCTTGATGCCGGCCGCATACAGCAGGCGCGCCGTTGCCAGTCCAGAGGCACCAACGCCATTGATTACGACGCGCAGATCCGTCAGCTTTTTGCCAACGACCTTGGCAGCATTGATCAAACCAGCTAAAACCACAATGGCACTGCCTTCTTGATCGTCATGATAGACTGGTATGTCCAGCTCTTCGCTCAAGACATTTTCAATTTCAAAACAGCGTGGTGCGGCAATGTCTTCAAGATGAATGCCAGCAAACGATAGCGAGATGTTTTTGATCGCCTTGATGATTTCTTTTGGGCTGACCTGATCAACTGCCAGCGGAATGGCGTTGATATTGGCCAGATCCTTGTACAGCAAGGCTTTCCCTTCAATAACCGGCAGGCCGGCAGCCGGGCCGACGTTACCTAGTCCCAGTACGGCCGTCCCATCAGTAATCAAGGCAACCAGCTTGCCGCTGACCGTAAACTTGTCTTTGAGTTCCGGCTTTTCGGCAATCATTCTCGATAAGACCGCAACTCCGGGCGTATAAGCCTTTTGTAGATCAGCGCGATCCTCAATGTCAAACTCTGACTTAATGTTCAGCATCCCAGTATGGGCTTGATGCAGGCGAAGAATAGCATCTTCTTCTGAAGTCATCTAATCATCCCTTCAAGTTATCAAATTCTCAAACTTATCTAAACTTCAAATCTCTCGTTGATAATTTTACACTCTCTTTTTAACTTTTTTCAAATAGTTATAATATTTTTTCAAAATTAAAAAAGTTTGATATTATTAAAAAAGGGACTTATATCGATTTTTAGAAAGAAGGCTCATTTGTATGAATGACATCACTCAACAAGGTCAACTGGCTGATATTGCCCGCGACTATTATCTTGGCCAGCTGACCATCACCCAACTGTCGGAAAAATACCAATTAAGCCGTTATCTGATTACCAAGGCTTTAAATGAGGCACGCGCGGCTGGCATCGTTAGAATCACCATCAATTCACCAATCGATCGCAACACTGAATTAGAGACTCGTTTTGCGGAGCTCTTTCCGCATACCAACACGATGATCATCAAAGACGCCGCCACGACCAACGCTGACATCGAAAACATCATCGACTTTGCCGCGGCGGAGATTCAGCGCCATATTAAAGGCAGCGAAATCGTTGGCGTCAGCTGGGGCGGAACGCTGATGAACATCATCAATCGTTTTCAAACCGACGTCCGTGATGACCTGATCTTTACCCAATTTATGGGTGACAATCTCAAGTACAGCTCAGCAATCGGTGCAACGCCATTGGTTCAGCGCGCCGCCGCCAAGTACGGATCCAGCTACCTGACCATTCCAGCTCCACTTTACATTCTCAACGACACCGTCAGAGAACAGCTTAAAAATGAACCAGCCATGGCTAACGTCTTTGAACAGTGCGGTAAGATGGACATGCTTTTTACCGGTATTGGCACGATCGACTCAGTCAACAGCATTCGGGTCTGGCATCAAAGTCTTAACGAAATTTTCGAAAACGTTGATCGTCAAGAAATCGTCGGTATGCTTTACGGTCGCCCCTACAACATTGATGGTCAGATTCTAACGCCAAAGAGCGACAAACTATTTGGTGCCTCCGTAGCCGCACTTTTAGAGGTACCTTGCCGGATTGGCGTAGTCAAAAGCAAGTTTAAGGCCCGCGCCATGCTGGGAGCCTTACGCGGCAGTCTCTTAACCGATATTATTACCAATGAGGCCGTAGCCAACCGAGTCCTGCTGGAACTGGACAACAACTGATTTTTATGCGTCGTCTGCTGTAGGCGACGTTTTTTTATGACTGCACGCTCATCGCAAAACGATCTAAAATCTGGTTGAAGGCAGCTGGCTGTTCTGCCATCACGGCATGACCGGCATTGGCAACGACCTGTGTCTGCGCTTTTTCATTTAGGATCTGAATGGCCTGCAGAAAATCAGGATTAAAATATGGCGACTTTTCACCAGTAATCGCCAAAAATGGTACCGGCATCAAAGCAATGATATCGCACCAGTCCTGGAAAGCATGGTCAATCGCAAAATTGTAATTGGCACTTTCGTCATACAGATGCAGGGTATTGGCCTGCCGAACAGCCGCTACCGTAGCCTCGTCAATCTTGACGGCAGTAGCGCGGCCAAGCGGCATTTTCAGCGCTGCTGGGAATTCATCCCAGGTCAGGTCCTTAAAGCCATAATGCCACGTCTCGTCATTAATCATTTTAGGGCTTTGGTCAATATCAATCAGGCCATCCAACTGACCACGGCCAAGCAATGAGACATAGCCAAACATCGTCGAAGCGCCCATTGAATGCCCCACTGCCAAGCAATGCTCAATCGACAGACTCTGCAGCAATTCATAAACATCGATTGCATGCCGCAAGATGCGCGCACCCTTAAAAGTATGTTCAGAGGCGCCTTGATTGCGTGCATCAAAAGTAACCACCCGATAGCCGTTTTGCAGCAAAAATTCCTTGGTTGGCCGCCAGATTTCCTTGCACATCCCCAATCCACTGACCAATATAACCGGATAGCCAGTTCCTTCATCCTCATAATCCAGACGTACATGATCTGATGTAATAAATTTCATAATCTTTCCTTTCAATGTAAAAAAAAGCGACCCTCAGCCGGATCGCTTTTTTGCATGTCTACCACATGCCGATAACTTTCATCCAAAGTGGCGCTACCGTCAAGAAGACTACCAGATACAGCAGCCCCAAGACAAAGCTCATGCGCCACCATTCACCCTGCTTGACATAGCCGGAACTTGCCAAAATAGAAGCTGGACCGTTGGCATAGTGAGTAGTCGAAGCCATGATTGCCGAACAGAATGCCAACAGCATTGCCGCAAGCATAGCTGGAGCACCGGCTGAGATTGCCACACCAACAAATGGTGCGTACAAAGCCGTAACATGCGCCGTGGCACTAGCAAACAGATAGTGGGCATAGAAGTAGATAACCATCAGAATTGCCAGCACTGCAACCCAGTTCATACCATGCAGGCCACTGGCAATCGATTTCGACAGCCACTTGATCAAGCCCATTTCGGAAAGCTCGCCCGCCATGAAGACCAGGATTGAAAGCCAGATCAATACGTTCCAAGCACCCGTTTCGCTCAGCAGATTCTTAGTAGTCAACACCCCAAAGATCAGCAGCAGCGAAATGGCCAGAAAGGCAACAAATGAGGCTTCAATGCCCAGCGTATTGGACATCATCCACAAAATAATCGTTAAGATGAAGACGCCAGCCATAACTTTTTCGGAAACCTTCATTGGTCCCATTTCACGCAGACTCTTATCAGCCCATTCACGAGCGTTTGGTGTTTCTTTGATCTCAGGTGGATACATCTTGTAGATGACAAATGGGACCAAAATAAACAGCAGCAGACATGGTACGACACTAGCCGTAAACCAACCCAGCCAGGAAATATGAATCTTCATCGTCTTAGCCAGGGCAACGATAACCAGGTTAGGTGCCAAAGCCGTCATGAACATTGCCGAAGTAATAATATTACTGTGAAATTCAGAGAACGTCAGAAAAGCACCGATTTTTTTGCGCGAATCGCTATTTGGTTCGGAGCCAAACGTCTTGGCCAGTGATTCAACCAGCGGGTAAACGATCCCACCGGCACGGGCCGTGTTAGAAGGCGTAGCTGGTGCGGTAATCAGATCAATTCCCCCAACGGCATAGGCCAAGCGTCTTTTTACCAAAAGCCTTGATCAGATACAGGGCAATTCGGTGACCCAGACCAGTCTTGATGATCCCACGTGCCAACATAAAGGCCATGGCAATCAGCCAAGAAGACGAATTGCTGAAGGCCGTCAATGCATCGTCCATTGGTACCAGCTTGGTCAGTACCATGACAGTAAAGCCAATCAGCGTTACCGCGGCAATTGGCAGTGGCTGCGTAATGCAGGCAGCAATCGTCGCAATAAAGATCGCCATCATATGCCAGGCAGCAACTGAAACGCCAGCTGGTCGAACCGGAGCCGTGAACCAGATCAGCAGCCCGATAATTAATGGGGCAATAAAGCCCTTATACTTAACTTTTGCTAAACCCATTGTGATATTTCCTCCAAAAAGGTTGTCTCAAAATCCTAATCTAAAGCTCAACGCCATCCAAGACTTCTTTCATCTTGGCGGCAGAATACTGCATTGCCGCTACCTCGCGTTCAGAAAGCGGCGTTTCAATGACATAACGAATTCCAGTCCGGTTAACGGAAGCTGGTGTCCCTAAGTACAGATCATTGATGCCATACTGACCATTCAAAGGCGCCGATAATGGCAAAACGATTGAACGATTGAAGATGATGGCCTCACAAATCAAAGACAGACAGCGGGCAACGCCATAATAGGTAGCACCTTTGGAACGAATAATAGCACCACCTTTTTTCTTGACCCCAGACTGCATCTCTTCAAGCTCTTCATCACTGACATCAGCAAACTCTTTTAAAGGCTTGCCGGCAATCGTCGCTTCATCAAAGTTGGCAAACGACGTATCACCATGCTCGCCTAATACGTCAACGCTGATTTCGCGTACAGGCACATGACAGCGTTTGGCAAGTGCAACTCGCAGTCTAGCCGTATCAAGCGAGGTCCCCGTACCGATAACCCGTTTCTTTGGAAAACCAGAGATCCGCTGCGTCAGCGTCGTCAAAATATCAACTGGGTTGGAAGCAACGACAAAGATTCCCTTAAAGCCGCTGTTAACAATTGGGTCGATAATCGTCTTTAAAATGCCAACGTTTTTGTTGACCAGGTCTAAACGACTCTCGCCGGGCTTGCGCGGAATCCCCGCCGTGATGACTACAACGTCGGTATCGGCTGCATCTTCATACTTGCCAGCGCGAACCACCGTCGTTCCATCGAACATGGCCAGGTCTTCCAGATCCATTGCATCGCCGGCCGCTTTTTGCGTCTTACGATCAACAATGATCAATTCATCTAAACTTACGTGTTGCAGTAAATCGTTGGCAAAAGCAGAACCAACTGCACCATCGCCAACCAGCATAACTTTTGACATATCTGATTTTCCTCTCTACTCGACTGAAACAGCACTTGCAGCACTATTTTCAAAATTTTCCAACAAATTTTAGTATTGTACACGCTTCTTGTGATAATTTCAACAAAATAATGGCTAAGAATACGACAGGGCAACATCCTACCAACCCTGTCGCATATTAATTTATTCAGACCCGCGTACGCTACTCAAAGCAGAAAATTAATGTTCGCGAGCATAAACCGTTACTTGTTGACCAGCCTGACGACCAAAGATGATCGTTTCAGCGATTGAGTTGCCACCGACCCGGTTGTTGCCGTGCAGGCCGCCAGAAACCTCACCAGCTGCATACAGGCCAGGAATAACGTCACCATTGCCATCAAGTACCTGCGTCTTGGTATTGATGTGAATTCCACCCATCGTGTAGTGGATGGCAGGTGCGATATGAATGGCAAAGTAGCCTGGCTTGGACAGATCGCGATCCATCCCCGTCGTCCGGCCAAATTCCTTGTCGTCGCCAGCTTTGACAGCCTGGTTCCAAGTTTCAACCGTGTTCTTCAAGACAGCTGGATCCATCTTCAGGTTCTTAGCCAGATCCTCAATCGTGTCGCCATGAACGACCAGCCCAACCTTGTCGTAGAACTCAATGGCCTTGGCATGATCACGCACGCCTTGGTCAAAGATCAGATAGGCACTGTGTTCTGGCAGAGCGGTAATCGTTTCTGAGACGATCTTGCGCGTGTTCAGCTCGTTGACGAAACGCTTGCCTTGGAAGTTAACCAGGATTGCCCCTTCACCACGAACGGCTTCACCAATCAGGTAGACATGTGGATTGTCTTGTTGAACGGTTGGGTGAACCTGAACGAAATTCATCTGCGTCAGCTGAGCGCCAACCTCTTCAGCCAGCTTCAAGCCATCACCGGTTGCACCTGGCTGATTGGTCGTCTTATAGTCGGCCAGATCTGGACGGTAGCGCTTGATGTATTCCTTGGAGGCACCAAAGCCACCAGTTGCCAGTAAGACGGCTTTGGCATTGATCTGCTTGGTTTGACCATCAACACTGGCAACTACGCCGGCAACTGCGCCTTGATCGTTTTTGACCAGCTTTTCGACCTTTACCTTGTTGAAGACCGGAATCTTCTCTTGAGCCGCTACACCCAACAGGCTCTTAACCAGGAATCCACCAATTGGCGCCATGGAAGCTGGGCGGTGCGTCCGCTTTTTAGACATCCCGCCAGTAATCGTAACGTCTTCCAACTTGATGCCATGATCAGCCAGCCAGTCGATTGCCAGTGGCGAGTGAACGACGAAGAATCCCAGCATATCCTTATCATTGAGCTTGCCACCGTCTTTGTAGGTTTCCCGGTAGAAGTCATTGATGTTGTCAATAATGCCATGCTTGAGCTGAACGTTGGTCTCGGCGGCGTTCATCCCAGAAGATGCTCGGTTGGTATTACCGCCAAGCTGTTCTTCTTTTTCCAGTACGGCTACGTTCATTCCCAGTTCATGGGCTTGAATTGCAGCTGCCAGACCGGTACCGCCAGAACCAACGATTACCGCATCATAGCTGTCTGCCAGTTGACTGACTGGCGTGGTTTGAAATTGTGCCATTTTGCAGCTCCTTTGATTAGTCTTCGTAGTCATGACGATCAGCGTTGGTCATCTTCAGCGGATCCATCCATTCGTCATATTGTTCTTCAGTAACCTTGCCAGACTTCAAGGCAGCTTCCTTCAGCGTGCTGCCGGCCTTGTCAGCGGCTTGAGCAATCTTGGCACTGTCATGGTAGCCAATGTGTGGAGAAAGTGCCGTCACCGTCATCAGCGAGTTGTCCAGCAGTTCCTTCATCCGCTTTTCGTTAACCGTTAAGCCATGAATCATCTTGTCGGCAAAGCCCATCGTCGTACCCGTCAGCAGATCGGCAGATTCCAAGAATGCATCGATCATAACCGGCTTGAAGACGTTCATTTCAAAGTTGCCTTGTGAGGAGGCAGTTGAAACGACCACATCATTGCCAAAGACCCGCAGAGCAGCCATCGTAACGGCTTCAGCTTGAGTTGGGTTAACCTTGCCGGGCATGATTGAAGAGCCTGGTTCGTTGGCAGGAATGTGCAGTTCGCCATAGCCAGCCCGTGGACCAGAAGCCAGGAACCGGATGTCTTGGGCAATCTTGAACATGTCAGCTGCCAGCGTCTTCAAGGCACCGTGAACCACGTTAAGACCAGAGTGGTGCGACAGGCCGTAGAACTTGTTGCTCTTGGCAGTCAGCTTCAGACCATATGCCTGGCTGAGCTTTTCAGCGATCTTTTCAGGCATGCCTTCAGCGGCGTTCAGACCAGTACCAACAGCCGTACCACCAATTGCCAGTTCTTCCAGCGTTGGTTCGAACTGTTCAATGTACTTCAGGTCATGTTCAAGCGCAGCCACATAGCCAGAGACTTCTTGGCCAAAAGTCAATGGAACAGCATCCTGCAGGTGAGTCCGGCCAACCTTAACCGTTTCCCAGTACTTGTCCTGCTTGATCTTCAGTTCGTTAATCAGGTGCTGTACGGCTGGCTTCAGCTTATCCAAGGCTTCCAAGGCTACGACGTTCATTGCCGTTGGGAACGTGTCGTTTGAGCTTTGACCCTTGTTGACGTCATCGTTAGGCAGGATCTCTACGTCAGGGTTGATCTGCATAGCCTTGTGAGCAACGACTTCATTAGTGTTCATGTTGGTCTGCGTACCAGAACCGGTTTGGTAGACCTTCAATGGGAAGTCCTTGCGCAGATCCTCATCGCTTAAGGCAAGCAGTTCGTCAACAGCTTTAACGATCAGGCTGCCCTTTTCTTCTGAAATAGCATTGGTTTCCATGTTGGCTTGAGCAGCTGCTTTTTTAATGTTCAGCAGTGCACGAATGATGGCGATTGGCATGTATTGGCCAGTTGGGAAGTTGTGACGGCTCCGTTCAGTTTGCGGGCCCCACAAAGCATCAGCAGGGATTTGAACTGGACCTAGAGTATCTTCTTCAGTACGAAATTCTGGCATATTAAAACCTCCAATTGAATTCAACATGCGATATAAATAAAGTGATGTAAGCGTTGTTGCTTTTTTACGATTCCAACTTTACTCCGCATAATTAGATATAGTCAAAACAAATAGAGCTTATAAGAATTCCTTATAATCCCCCATTAAAATGCCTTTCCTAAGCTGTTTTAATTTTTTGAAACTTTTGCACAATCTTTAATTAATTTCAAAAAAACTAAAAATTTTTCGCTTGATTGATCAATTAGGCATTTTACATTTAAAAGTTAATCAGCAGCAATAAAAAATACTGCTAATCAGCTCAAGCAAGCCGTTAGCAGTATCGTATCTATATCATTCTTCAGTAATTTCAACCGTCGTCATTACAACGTCTTCTTTGGGCTTGTCAGCAGCATCACGAGCAACCCGGCTGATCTCATCAACCACGTCCATGCCGCTGATTACCTGGCCAAAGACGGTATGGTGCCCATCAAGCCATGGCGTGCCACCATTCTTTTCGTAATTGGCTACGACTTCGGCCGGCCAGCCCAGCTGCTTCATTTGACCAATCATATTGCCAGGTACCTGTGTAGCACTGACGATAAAGAATTGGCTACCGTTGGTATTAGGACCAGCATTGGCCATTGACAGCGCGCCATTGAAGTTAAAAAGCTCCCGGCTGAATTCATCTTCAAACGGTGCGCCGAAGCTGCTTTGCCCGCCAGCTCCAGTCCCGGTTGGATCACCGCCTTGAATCATGAATTCGGGAATCACCCGATGGAACGTTACCCCATCATAGTAGCCCTGCTTGGCCAGCGTAATGAAGTTCTCAACCGTCTTGGGTGCCTGATCTGGAAACAGCTGAATGGTTACGTCACCATGGTTGGTCTTGATGGTTGCTTTAGGTCCCTTGGCATCTGCCAGGTTCAATTGTGGATAGGTCATGTTTTCCTCCTGCTAATATAGAAAATCAATTTATATCTAATTCTATCATTATTTTGGATTAACACGATCTGATATTGATCAACGTTTTTATCACGATGAAAAATTTTGAGACAACTGCTGGCCTGCTTGGCATCTATTGATATGCCGTACGCTCCGCAGAAATCGGAAACGAAAAAACAGCTCCATTAACCTCAACGATAATTTCAACAGCATCTGGATTCCCAAAACCATTTTGCAAACTAGAAGTTCAAGTCCATTGACACAGCAATAGTCAACCAACATTAGCCAAACATAATTAAAACCGCCGATATTTTATCGTTAGGATTAAAATGACAGCTTACTGGCTTATCGCGACTGTCAGACGACCAACTTTGTGAAAGAACTGAATCTTTGACCACTGATAATACTGAATTTACCTACTTTACCTTGTTTTTTCACCCATAGTAGGCAGCTGTATATTCAGCCAAACTTTACCTACTTTTGGCAGCTTTTCTTCAAATCGTAGGTAACAATGCATATTCTAAGGTTGATTGGGTCAGACCGACTTTGTGAATTACCTACGATTAGGGGATTTTTAGTTAATAGTAGGTAATGTTAGACTCCCCTAACTTGATATACATTAATTTTTACCTACTATGCATCGCTTTTTCACCGATAGTAAGTAATCGTCTTTGATCATCTAAAATTATGCAGATTTTTTTGCATAATGCCACCACTATCGTTTGATGACGACTTTTACAACTGACAGACAAGCGCTTCTTGATGATGATCAGATGCTTGACTGACTACGCGACTCCGAATTATCCGCCTTGCTCAGATTCTTAGCCATGACCAGGATTATGCCGACCCAGACATTCTGGACCGCCGCGATGCTGATTCTAATTGCCAAAGCTGCCAAGCAAATCAAAAACCGCCCGATTCCCAGTCATCGAGCGGTTTTAGCATTAATGCAAAGATGTTTAGTCGTTATTTGGCAACTTCAATCAGCTTTTCGCCGTGCTTGATCTCGCCCTCTGCAACGTGTTCAACCTTGGCGTAGCTGGCCGTATTGGTTACAACGACCATTACCGTAGTATCGTAGCCAGCCGCTTCAACAGCCTTGAGGTCAACCGTCCCCAGCTTGTCACCGCGCTTAACGGTTTGGCCTTGCTCAACCGCACTGGTGAAGTGTTCGCCTTTCAGGTTAACCGTGTCCAAACCAACGTGGATCAAAATTTCGGCCCCATCATCAGACGTAATGCCATATGCATGCTTAGTAGCATAAGCAACGGTAATCTTACCATCAACCGGTGAGTAGATGGTGTCATCGCTTGGTACGACAGCCGCGCCATCACCCATCATCTTTTGGGAGAAGACCTCATCTTTAACCTTGGACAGATCTTCTACCTTGCCGTCAACTGGGCTCAGCACTTCTTCACTCTTAACGGCACCAGCAGGCTCAGCAGCCGTTGCCTCAGCCTGAACCTCAACTGCCTTGGCTTCAGCATCAGCCTCAGCTTCAGTAACTGGATCGATCAGGTTGCGGTGGGCCTTGCCATAGAAGAACGTGACACAGAATGCAATGGCAAAACTGATCAGCTCACAAAGGACATAAAGCGGAATCGACTTGGCATTGATCGAAAGGAAGCCAATGAAACCAGCCGAGCCAAGCGATAAGGCAATAACGTGGAACATACCGGCCAATGCACTGGCAACACATGAGCCAATCAAAGCACAGAAGAATGGGAACTTCAATTTCAGGTTAACCCCGAAGATTGCCGGTTCAGTAATCCCCAGCAGTGCTGAAACAGCGGCTGAGCTGGAAAGACCCTTCATCTTCTTGTTCTTGGTCAGGAAGTAGACCGCCGTCGTCGCAGCCCCTTGCGCAACGTTAGCCATGGAAGCAACGACAAAGATGAAGTCACCGTAGCCAGTTCCCGACTTAAAGGCCGAGATTAATTGCGTTTCGATGGCTGGGAAGCTTTGGTGCAGACCCGTCAAAACGATTGGTGAGTAGAAGGCACCAAAGATACCAGTTCCGACCCAGCCAAGCGTGTTGTAGATCCAAACAATCGCAGCCGTGATCCAGTCGGAAAGATCCCGCATAACCGGACCCACAATGGTAAACGTCAGAAAACCAGTCAACAGAATCGACAGCAGCGGCGTAAACGTGAAGTCAACCGCGCTTGGCAGCTTCTTGTGGAACCATTTTTCAAAGATCGACAACAGCCAAACTGCAGCCAATGCCGGAATAACCTGGCCCGTGTAAGGCTGCATTGAAACGTGCAGTCCAAAGACGTTCCAGAAGTGACCCGCCTGCAGCAGCGGTGAGGTCATCATCATACCAACAACCGCACCCAAGAATGGGTTGGCACCAAACCGCTTGGCACCAGAAATCCCAACCAGAATTGGCAGGAACGTAAACGGCGCTGCCGACATTACGTTGACCATTGACTCAATGCCCTTGAGCGAAGGGTACATCTGAATGACTGACTTTGGCCCAAACAGACCAGGTGAAGCCAGCACGTTATCCAAAGCCATCAAAAGACCGCCGGCAACCAAGGCTGGAATCAACGGTACGAAGATGTCAGACAGCAGCTTGATGAATGCCATCACCGGATTCGTCTTTTGGTTCTTAGCCGCAACCTGTTTCAGGTCATCGGTTGACATTTCCTTTAAACCGGTAATCTTAACCATTTCATCATAGACATTGTTGACGTCACCAGGACCAATGATGATCTGGTATTGACCGTTCGTTTCAAACGTCCCTTTGATGTCAGCATCGCTATCCAACATTTTTTGATTGATCTTGGAATCATCCTTGACCACCAAACGAAGCCGCGTGGCACAGTGCGCAGCAGCCACGATGTTATCTTTGCCCACCGCTTTAACAACGGTTTGGGCGACTCGTTTATGATCCATAATTGCTCTCCCCAGATAAATAATTGCATTGCTAACCAAATAAAAATAAATGTTAAAAATATCTGTAAGCGCTTTTACTATTATTTATCATACCTGCTTTTTGCAAAATGTCAATCGTTTAACAATTATTTTTACCAACAAAATGACAATGGGTTGACATATAATCCCGTTTTAAAGGCATTTTAACCACCTGGTGGAATTTAAAAAAATTTTAATTTATTCGCGTGTGCCGACTCTTAAGACGCAGGCACCGTCAATATCGCCTTGCTTAACCCGCCGCAATGCCTCATCAGCTTTGGCCAGCGGATATTCGGCAACGCTGGGATGAATATCCAGACGATCAGCCAGCGTCAAAAACTCTTCACCGTCACGCCGCGTATTGCTCTCAACACTGGTCAGTACTTTTTCATGAAAGAGATGATCCTGGTAGGCCATTTGCGGCACGTCGCTCATATGAATACCTGCCAAAGCCAGCGTTCCCCCAGGTACCAGATTCTCCAGCGCCTTGGGAATCATCTGACCGGCTGGTGCAAACATGATTGCTGAATCAAGCAGTACCGGCGTTTGATCATAGGCACCCTGCGCGGAGGCACATCCCAGCTGACGAGCAAACTGCTGCGCGTCTTTCCCCCTTGTAAAGACGTGAACCTCAATTCCCTGCTTAATCGCAATCTGCGCCGTGATGTGCGCTGAACCGCCGAATCCGTACAGACCCAAGCGACCGCCTGCCGGAACGTTGGCACGCAGATAGGCTCGATAGCCGATGATCCCGGCACAGAGCAGCGGGGCCGCCGTCAGATCATCGAAACGCGCGGGGATTCGATAGGCAAATCCTTCTGGTACCGTAACGTACTCTGCATAGCCGCCATCGTGATCCCAGCCTGTGTAGCATGAATGCGGGCAAAGATTTTCGCGACCCGAGCGACAGAAGCGGCAGACCCCGCACGCATGCCGAAACCAGGGAATCCCGATCCGCTCGCCAAGCTTAAAGCGCTGTGTATCTTCGCCAAACGCCACAACCTGCCCTACGATCTCATGACCAGGCGTGACATTGGGCTGATGAACCGGCAGATCACCTTCGCTGACGTGCAGATCAGTATGACAGACGCCACAGGCTAGCACCTTAACCAGAACCTCGCTTCGTTTTGGCTTCGGCACTGGCTTTAAGACAAATTGAAGCGGTGATTGTTCGCCATCGATTGGTCCCGGCTTGACAACCGCCCAGGCATGCATCATTTCAGGAATTGATTCTTTTTTCTCCATATTGCCACCTCGCTTGCTAAAAACCTATACTTAGACTACAAGTAAATAATAACGCTAATTCAAACTGACATTGCAGGAGGTTTTATCATGATTGACATAAGACAGACCAATGAACTGACGCCGCGAGAACTGGTTACGATCTTTAAGGAACGGACCCGCGTTTTTGTGGTTGAACAGACCTGCTATTATCAAGAAGTCGATGACGAAGACTACCAATGTTTTCACGTGCGGATTTTAGACGATCAGACCAATGAGCTGATGGCCTACGCGCGCATCATGCCTAAAAAAGACTACGTAACTTTTGGCCGCGTGCTGGTCGTTGAAAAATTCCGCAGGCAGGGGCTGGGCAATCAACTGCTCAAAGCCGTCTTGGACTATATCTCAACGCACTTTCCTGGTCTGGACATTGAGATTGAAGCGCAGGCCTATCTAACCAAGTTTTATGGCAGCTTTGGCTTTAAGCAGACATCCGAGATCTACCTACTGGATAATATTCCTCATTGTCAGATGAAACTGGCCGCAAGCGTTGATTGATAAACGTTTGACATCAAGCCGTCAACTCCTTAAAATTAAAATGTAAAACAGCGCTTTCAAATTAACAGAGGGGTTGAAATTATGGAATGGACTCGCGAGCAACGCTACTTACCTTATGAAAAGCACAGCGCCTTGGAACTGCTGAAACTACAGGCACAGGCTGCCAATTCGTCTTATCAGATGCATTATCACGTGCGGCCGAACTCTGGTTTGTTGAACGATCCAAATGGCTTTTCCTATTACAATAATGAATGGCACGTTTTTTACCAGTCGTTCCCATTTGGTGCCGCTCATGGTCTAAAGTCATGGATGCACATGACGTCACCGGACCTGGTACATTGGCAGAATCATGGCCTGGCCCTGGCACCGGATACTAAATATGACAGTCATGGCGCTTATTCAGGATCAGCCCGTGTAATTGATGATCGGCTGTTCTTAATGTATACCGGCAATCATCGTGATGCTGACTGGCAAAGAACGCCTTATCAGCTGGGAGCCTGGCTGGACAAACAAAACCAGGTAACCAAGCTGGACCAGCCACTGTTTGTCAATCCCGATCACATCAGCGAGCATTTTAGAGACCCACAGTTGTTGAAACATAATGATAAATACTACGCCATCATTGGTGCACAAGAAAAAGACACTCAAGAAGGACACATTGATCTATGGGTCAGCGATGAGCTTACGACTGGCTGGCAAGAAGTCGGCTATGTTGATTGTATGGCCGATTCAATGGGCTATATGTGCGAATGTCCCAATCTGATCGACGTTGACGGCCATCCCGTTTTGATTTTTTGTCCGCAGGGCTTGGATAAAAAGGTCGCCGACTATGAAAACATCTACCCAAACATGTATCTGACCGGTGATGATTTCGACTATGAAAAGGCTAAACTGATCAACAGCTCACAGATTCCCGTCAACCTGGATGATGGTTTTGACGTCTATGCCACGCAGGCCTTCAACGCGCCAGATGGCAAGGCTTATGCCATCAGTTGGGTAGGCTTGCCAGATCTTTCCTATCCTACCGACACGGAAAACTGGGCCAACTGTCTGAGCCAGGTTAAAGAACTGCACTATCAAAACGGCCGCCTGCTTCAAAAACCCGTTGCGGCAATGAAAGAACTGCGCGGCCAGGCTGAATCGTTTAATGGCAACGTCAGCCACATCAAGACCGGCCGCCAGTTTGAGATGACCGTTGAGATTGCCGCCGACCAAGCTGGCACGCTCTTTTTAGCAGCCGCCCAGGATCTTTCTGCCGGTTTACAGGTGCGTTTTGACACGCGGACTGGTAAACTAAGCGTAGATCGCAGTCATGCCGGCCAACCTGTCGCTCCCGACTTTGGCACGGTAAGAAGCGTAAAGCTGCCAGCCGATCAGCCTTTAAAGCTTGACGTTTTTATCGATCATTCGCTAGCCGAGATTTTCGTCAATGATGGCGAACACGTCTTGACTCTGCGTTTCTTCAATGATCCTTGTCAGGTCTGGGCAGGCTTTGATGAGCGGATCAATGCTCATGGAACGGTATGGCAGCTGAAAAACATGTGAAGGAAGTTTTGTCAGTGATGCTCAATCAGCCTCTGGATGTTTTTGACTTAAAAAAAATCCAGGTCAACGCCACGAAAGCCGAACTGGAAACCGATGGCAAGCTGCAGCGCCGCCAAGTCCCAGTCGAAAAGCTCGGTGAATACGTTCCCGTTCAGCGCGATCCAATCAATTTGATCAAGCTGACCGAAGCCAAGATGATCCCTGAACTGCTGCCATTGCGTCATCAACGCATGGCCGCCAGCCGCTTCGCCTTTTTTCGCGGCACCGCGGAATTAATGGAACAAGACCTTAAGCAGCAGTATCAAAGCGGCATCTCAATCATTATCAATGGCGATGCCCATTTAGGAAACTATGGCTTCTATGCCTCGCCAGAACGCAAATTGCTGTTTGATCTCAATGATTTTGATGAATCTCGGATCGGCAATTGGGAAAGCGACTTAAAGCGCCTTTTGGTCAGCACCTACCTGGTTGGCCTGCAGAATAATTTTGAGCCAGATCGGCTGCAAGCGCTCTTAAGCAGCATGTGCAAGGTTTATCGACGCGGCGTCAAGCATGCCGAGACGCTCACTCTGCTGCAGCGCTTTTATTTTTCATACGAGATTCATGATATGATTCAAACGCTGAACTCGCTGGAGGATAACGATCGTGCCGAAATGAGCCGCATCGTCGATCGAATTCTCAAAAAGAGCCATAAGAACAACTCAGAAACGGTCATCAAAAAATTCACGACGCTCAATTCGCGTGGTCATCTGATCTTCCGTGAGAATCCGCCCCGCGCCCGCCACGTCAGCGACCACACTTTCAGACAGATTCAAGCTGCCTATAACAGCTATCGCAACTACGTCAGAGAAGACATCCGCGTTTTGCTGGCCAGCTACCATCTTTCGGACGTGATTCGCTACAGCATCGGCGTTGGCAGCTTTGGTACGCGCTGCTTTTTATTGCTGCTGACCGGGATTGATGGCAGTCACCTGGTCCTGCAGATGAAAGAAGCCTTGCCGCTGCGCTATAATCTGCTGGCCATGCCGGTTGCTGAATCCATCAAAAGCAGTCTGAATGCTGGACGGCGGATCGTTACGGCACAAAAGGTTCTGCAGTCGGCTTCTGATCCTTTTCTCGGCAGTACGCATTTTGATGGTCGCGGCTACTACCTGCGCCAATTCCGGGACATGAAGGAATCAATTGACGCGACCCGCTTGGATTTTGAAAGTCTGAGCGTTTATGCCGAGATCTGCAGTTTTTTATTAGCCATGGCGCATTTCCAAAGTCCTACCGCTCCTCGCATTGCCGGCTATCTGCGCAAGCAAAAACAGCTGGATGAAGGCTTGGCCAACTGGGCGGTTCAATATTCCAAACAGGTCGATCAAGACTATCAGCGCTTTTTAGCTTACCTGAATCAATAGCAATTATAAAAAAACCTCGTCTGGCAACTGCCAAGCGGGGTGTTTTTAGTTTCATGAATCGTTAGACAGCTGGACTGGTCGGTTTCTTCATCCGGCGTCGAACCAAGAAATACATAGCGATCAGAATCAGCAGCGCGACCAATACCCCGCTGCAGCGCTTGAAATCAGCATTAAACAGTGCATCACCGCCAAATGCATACAAAAAAGAGGTTGGCAGCATTCCACCGGCAATCATCAGCAGAAAATGCCCGCGATCAAGTTTCATTCTAACCCCGGCATAATCAACCAAAACGCTGGGAATTACGGGAATCATGTAGCCAATCGTCAAACCAATCAAAGGATGCTGCTGATCGGTCAGTGCCGTCAGCAGGCGACTGGTCTTGATTTTTTTTGAAACGTCGACGTGCTTGATCAGCCCAACGACCAGACAGTTGCCCAAGACGTTGCCGACCCAGTTCATTGCAAAACCGATCCATGGTCCATAGCATAGACCAGCCAGGATGCAGAGCAGCGAATTGGACATTCCTGGAATCGCATTCAAAAGGCCAATCACAATGGTTAACAGCACAATATCAGCTGCCCCATGCGAACGAATCAGCTTCATCAATTGATGCCGATGCGCCACGGTTGGGTCAACCACCAGCATCAGTTCGCGCCGAAAATCCCAGACCAATAAAATCAGCCCAATCAGCGCTAAAATACCCCCAACCGTCAAAACAATTCTGCGTTTTTTCATTGCAATCTCCCCTAGACTAAGACGACCCCTGTCCAACTGATCAGCCAGGCAGGGGTCGCGCAATAGGTGTGTATATAGTATACGGGTTTATTGTATGAAACTTTACCGCCAAGTGCAACTAAATTCATCAATTCATTGATAGTCAGCATGCCACCAGCGCTGTTTTTCAATCCTCCAACAAAGCTTTCTAATCAAGATCACTTGTCTGGCCAATAACCCATCACTTTCACGCCTCAGCATTTCCTTTCACCAGCCGCCGCTCTACAAGACTCAGTCCCACCAGGCATTAATATTCTGGAGATCCAGCTGCAGCCGATCCCACTGCCGATTTAAGAGATGATGAGCAGCTGTTTTTAACTGAGCTGCCGTGACATGGCAATCGCTCGTCAAACCGCGCTTGGCAAATTGATGCGCGCTGGCTTTTAGATAGACCGCGTATGGTTCGATCAGGGCTGGCGAAATCTGCAGCTTTTTAACTAACACTCCGGCCATCATTGCAGATGCCTGCTGATAGCGCTGCTTTTCCAAATAGCCATCCAGCTTGTCGGCCATTTCTTCAATCCACTGGTTCAGCGGATCGTCTGGCGTCAGATCTTCTAGAAAACTTAGATTAAACGACCAGTCCCACCAAGGATGCTCACCTACAAACCAGCGGCGCGCCGTTTGATCTTGAATCAACGGTGCCAGGCTCTGGTACAGTCGCTTGGTCTGCAAATGGCTGAACTCATTTGCCGGCCGGTGCTGCCAGTCTGCAATTACTGGTACCGCATGCTTTTTTTCAATCAGCTCCCATTGACACTGACCATCGTTAAGCTGTTTGAGACTAAGGTAGCTGTCAAGCGGCACGGTTATTTTCTGCCATTGATCAAATGAATTTACCAGGCCCATATTTTTCCTCACTGATTAATCTTTTTCGTTTTCCAAGCGGTGCAGCGCATCATCCATGGCAGCCTTTTGCTCAGTAGTAACTTCGGGGAAGGAAAGATCCAGCTTGCCCAGCCGCTTGGTCAAAATATCAGAGACGACCAGCCGCGAGTACCACTTGCTGTCGCTGGGAATTACGTACCAAGGATTCTTTTTGGTAGCCGTTTCGTTGATGGCTTTTTCATAGGCCAGCTGGTATTCATCCCAGTATTGACGCTCCTTGATGTCTGAAGCCGAGAATTTCCAGTTCTTTTCCGGCATAGTGATGCGCCGTTCAAACCGCTTCTTCTGCTCGCCTTTTGAAACGTGCAAGAAGAACTTCAAAACGACATAACCGTTGCGCGTTAAGTATTTCTCAAACTGGCGAATATCTTCGTAGCGGCCATCCCAAAAAGCATCGTTGACATCAGCAATCGATAGGACGTTTGGCAGGTTGGCATTAAGAATCAGTTCAGGATGCACCCGTGAAACCAAAACGTCTTCATAGTAGGAACGATTCAAAACGCCGATTGCCCCGCGTTCAGGAAGTTTCTGGTGGATCCGCCACAAATAGTCGTGACTCAGATCAGTCTTGCTGGGCTGCTTGAAGTTATTGACCGTAAACCCAACTGGATCAATTCCAGAAAAGATGTGGGCAATCATACTATCCTTGCCGGCAGCATCCAGTGCTTGAAAGACCAAGACGACGCCATAGCGCGATCTTGAATACATCTTCTTTTGAAATTTCTTCAGTTTTTTTAGATTGGCTTCGATCTGACCCTTCACGTTTTCAATCATGGCCATGTCTTCATCGTTATAGCCATCGATTTTGGTTGGGGCCGCTTCAATATCAAAGTCTTTGCCAACAAATTTATACTGCTTGGTATCCATTGCAAAAACTCCCTTCAAAACATCATTAAAAACTATTATACCGCATTGGACGGCAACTATTCCGCCAATCAATCGAGTCAGCAGGCATTCTTAACCAATTGTGCAAAAGACGGTCCTAAAACATACCATTGCAGCAGTGCTTAGGTTTGAGAATGAATAAAAACCTGGCTTATAATTAAGTCAGCATCATTAGAGGAGGAGTTTTTAAATGACCGCGCAAGCAACCCTCGATTGGCAGCATGAGATTCACCATGCCATTATTGCCGCATTGCCCAACCGCGACTATGAACTGATTGCCTTTAATCAGGCCAAGTCGACCGAAAGCATCTACGCCAACGTTTTGCATGGTCAGCGGCTGTTTTATCTGCGTTTTTCCTGGCATGAGAATGAACGCTCGCGCCGCTTTGCCGATGCTTCTTTTGATCTGCGCCGCTATGGCAGTCATCGTGAGCTGGTTGCAAGTCTTAGAAAAAATTTCCAGCAGCCGCAATTTGGCAGCATCAAGCTTGGCTATTGGCATTTTGTCTGGCTGGCCATGCTGGAAAAGCTGGGCCAGACTGGCAATGAGCCGCTGCGTTTTAATAACGATGGCGTTTTGATCAATCATCAGCTACTCAGCAATCCGGCGGCTCTGCATCGCTTGCGGGCATTGATCAACTTTGGCCTGGCAATCGCGGTTCATGAAGACGCCTACCTTGCCATCAGCAAAGACGGCCTTAACCTGCTCAATCATTACTGGGATGTTGCCGACTTTGCTGACAGCCGCCAGTGGGACGATAATCCGCGGATCATGACGATTGATGAACTGACTTGGCAGCTCAACAACATCAAGCCCCCTGTCCGCCATGCCAAACGCCATTAAATACTTTTAAACACGCGACTCAAGCCCCGCTGAAGCCTGAGTCGCGCGTTTTCTATTTTATTTATGAATTCTCTTGATGGAACTGATGAGCCGCTCCTTCATTTTGCCAGGCCAGATAAAGTGCTTGATCAACAGGATGTTTTAACAACAGCTCCACGCCAAAAACCGGCTTATTGGTTCCCTTTTGCAAAAACTCATGAGCGGATCCCGGCATAACCTGGCAAAGACCAAGGTAGACAAACTGCGACTGGTCCTGCTCATCTGAATTTTTAACGAATAGATGCAGGCTGGCGTTTGGATTCAGCAGCTTTTCGGCATCGCGGCTGTTCAGCGTGCGGTTGGTCTTGGAATAAAAGGAAAGCTGCGTCCGGCTGCGAAACTGATTGTCAAAGTCAATCGCGGCCCGCGTATTTGAGTGGTGGTAGGTCACAAATAAAATCCCCGTCTCACCCATGAAATAATAGCCGCCAATTCCATTAGGCACCATGTATTGCGCGTTGTTCAAGAGCTTGACGGCATCCATGCGGGTATAGCGCTGGTTGAGCGTCAGCGGCTGTTTCTGATCATACTTTTTAGCCTGCAGTCTGCCGGTTTCAATGGCATCATTCCAAAACAGCCTAAACTCAGCGTCTCTCAGATAGTTTTGAATCTGGGGGTGCAGCTGAATCTGCTGACCAGTCGTGATAATCAAGGGCTGATTGCCATAGCGGATCCGACTGCCAATCTTGCCTTTAGTCAGATAATATTCCAGCGTCAAGACTCGTTTAACCGATGCCAAGGTCGCGTCGTCAACCCAACAGCCATTCTGATGCAGTTGCGCTTGATAATCAGCGACTGTAATCGTTGACTGCTTGGTCAGCATTACCAATAAAATCAGTTCATGCTGGCGCTTGCCATTGGCCAATTCCTCAGTCAGAAACTGTAAAACCGGTTCCGTTTGAGGATTGAGATTGACCGTTGCTCCCATTTTTTGCAGGAAATGCGGATAGGTCTTAAACTTTTCGGCAAAGATGCTTTCATCAAGGATTCCTGCTCTTTGAAAATCAGCCATCAATGGTGTTCTTCCCAGACGCTGCTTAAGCTGGCTAAACTCGCTTTTGAGCAGACTCATCCCGGTCAGCTGAGCCTTTTCAACTGACGCCAGGATCCGCTCATAGGCCAGCCGCGTAAATGAGATCGTTGAAACTCCCAGGGTTGGCTCAGCATGCAGCGTCTGAAGTGCCCGACTGCGCTGGTGGGAATGATCATCAGTCAGTGCCTGGGGAATCAAATAGTTGTGCTGATAGTTACCGATAAAATCAATCACTGTCAAAAAATGCTTGCCTGGCGCTTTACGCAGTCCGCGTCCCAGCTGCTGCAGAAAAACGATTGCCGATTGCGTATCGCGCAGCATGATCACTTGATTGACGCAGGGAATATCGATCCCTTCGTTAAAAACATCAACCGTGATTAGATAGACCAGCTCACCGGCTTGCAGTCTGGCAACTGCCTGCTCTCTTTTGGCTGCCGAATCCTGTCCCGTTAGCGCCTGCGCCGGATACCCCTTCTGCATCAAAAGGGCGGCCAGTTCTTGAGCTTCTTTGGTTCGCGAGCAAAAAATCAAGCCATGCAAGACATCCCCGTCATGTCCATAATAGTCAGCCACTTTGATTATCCAGTCCACCCGTTCAGGCTGAATCAAATGTTTGAGCGGCGTTTTTTCGCTAACGGTCTGTCCCTGCCAGACATAGTCACTGACACCGACAAACTGAAATGGGCACAGCATCCGCTCGCTTAACGCCTCTTGAAGTCGAATCTCATAGGCCAGCCGGTAGTTGAACAAGGCATAGACGTTGAAATCATCGGTTCGATCCGGAGTAGCCGTCAGTCCCAATAAAAAGCGCGGCTGCAGCCAGTTGATGATTTTTTGATAGCTGGCCGCACCGGCATGATGGACCTCATCAATAATCACATAGTCAAAATCAGCCGGCCCAATCTGATCCAAGTGCCTTGCCAGCGTCTGGACCGTGGCAAACACGTATCGCGCGGTTCCAGGCGTCTGCTGACTGGTAAAAAAGCCATAGTCTTGATCTTGACCCCCAATAATCTTTTGAAAACTGGCCCGCGCCTTTAAAAGCAGCTGCTCACGATGGGCAACCACCAGGACGCGGCTAGGTTTGGCGCTTTGAACGGCAAACGCGGCCAAATACGTTTTCCCTGTCCCCGTTGCTGAAATCACCAAGGCCCGCTTTTCACCAGCCTGGCGCAGCGCCTCAATTCGTTTGCAGGCAGCTTTTTGCATGGCATTGGGCGTAATCAGATCAGACTGGCTTGTTTGCGATGCTGAGCTTAAGACTGGTGCCTGCCAGCCTTTTTGATATGCCGTCAGCCATGCCGCGTTTAACTGAACCGCTACCTGCCATTGATTGCCAAACTCAGCTGCAAACTGCTGAATAACGGCTCCTTGATGCTTAGAGCTGACTTTAAGACACCATTCGGCATTTTTTAAAAGCGCGTCCATCGTTAGGTTGGCACTGCCGATGATCAACGTCTCATAGTCTTGATGGTCAAACCAGTAGCCTTTTTGGTGAAAGCCGACCTCTCCAGTCAAGCGTACCTTCAAATTAGGAATCTTCATCAATTCGGCAAAGACCTGGGGAGAATTGAACTGCAGATAGGTTCCCGTCAAAAGCTCACCGCCAACTCCTTTTTGCGCCAGGTCCATCATAATCGACTTGATTGGCACTAAAACGGCCGGTGTAATAAAGGCAACTGCCATCTTAAAATTCGTGCAGGTGCGCAGTTCATTTTTGATTTCGTTAAAGATCGTATTGCCTTGTCGATTGGTTAAGATTTCTGGTCCCAGTGCGCCAGCCGGCAGACTGCCATCGATAAAGCCATTTTGTAAGTCAGCTCGCAGCTGATCATCCATCCACGTCATAAACCTCTCCTTAAGCTAACAATGTTGATCACGATATCTACTTTAAGTTAATTCAAAATCTGTGACAAAGCTTTTGCCTACAAACATGACATAACTGCTTCAAAATTCATGAATTCTTCAATTTGAGGTGTTAAACTATTTTAGTCTTTACAAAGGTTTTTGTATTCTAAATAAAAAAATCATGGAAGGAAATTGTAATGAACCAGCGACCAGCACGAAAAACTCAGTTTAAACCCAATCGAAGGCGCCGTCTGTTTAAATGGCTGACGATCATCCTGATATTTGTCGCCTTAGGATGTACGGCCGGTTTGCTGATTCCTGGTCTGAACAGTTCCCGAAACGCTAGCGTTAAACTATCCTCACCATTAAAAATCGTCCAAAAGGTAGTCTCCAACAGTTCCTCATCGACTGACAGCAACACCCAGCTTCAGGAAGCCTGGAAACCGATTCTGCAGCAGGCTGACGGACACGTGGCCATTGCCGTCTACTCGAATCAAACCAAAAAAACCTACACGGCATCCAACGCTGCAAATCATTCATATCGCATGGCCAGCACAGTCAAGGTCTCAATTTTGGTCGGTCTCTTGATGAAACAGGGCACATTAAACAGCAGCGAACAGGCCAATGCCCAGGCCATGATTGAAAACAGCAGCAATACCGCCGCTTCAGCCTTATTTGTTGAGCTGGGCGAAAAAAGTGGTCTGCAGGAGACTTTTGACAAACTGGGAATGACTGACTCCAAGGCCCATGAAGAATGGGGACTTTCAACTACTACTCCTAGCGATCAGCTTAAACTGCTCAACGCCATTTTCTACTCATCCAACCTCTTGAGCACCAGTCAGCAGTCATACGTGCGCAATCTGATGCAAAATGTAGAAAGCGACCAACAGTGGGGAATTTCAGCCGGCAGCACCAACTTTTACCTTAAAAACGGTTGGCTGGACGAAGACGATGGCTGGATCATCAACAGTATCGGCTACATCCCCGGTAACAATGGCGCTAGCGACAGCTATACGATTGCCGTCTACACTGATGACAATTCTTCAATGCAAAATGGTGAAAATACGATCGAAAAGCTGGCCAAATCAACCAGCAAGATCTTAAACAAATAAGTCCAGCAGTTTAAGATCGGCACTACTTTACCGATTCAGCATAAAAGCGCTGATTTAGACTTTGAACAGTCTGAATCAGCGCTTTTGCTTTTACTTTAGCTTTAAGGCAACCTGTGGCATGTCGTTAGGCGTTAGCTTGCTGCCTTTCAGTGTTCCCTTTATCTTAATCGTCTTTTTTTCAAGCTTGGTATCTTTAGGCAGCCACAGCGTCGTTGTTTTAGCTGCTCGTGCCTTCTTTTGACCGACTTTGATCAGCGCACCTTTTTTGATCGTCTGTGGTGCAAAGCGACCCAATACGCGATTATAGAGGTTATTGGTCTGTTGGAACTGATTGTTGAAGTCGCCAGAAACATTTAAGACTACCGTAACCAGGCGGCGATTGTTAAACGTTCCGGTGCTGACAAAACAGTTGCCGGCTGAATCAGTCGTCCCGGTCTTTAGGCCATCGATCTCACCATCTGCTCGATCCAGAGCCGCTCCCTTGATCATCAGATTGATGTTTTGCATGTGGTAGGTCTGTGAATCACTGACTGGGAAGTCTTCTTGAGCCGTCTTGGTAATATTGACGACATCTGGATAATGGTTCAAAAGCCAGCTGGCAATCTTAGCCAGATCAACGGCAGAAATCTGATTTTCGGCGTTTTTGGAGACGTTCTTTAAGCGCAAAGTCCCCAGATCCCCATTTGAGAGTCCGATCATGTTATAGATCTTGGCATCGGTCACGCCAGCTTCTTTAGCCACCTGCTGCATCTTGGCATTGAACTTGGCCACGCTGCCGGCATCAGCTAAGGCTAGCGCTTCGGCACTGCCGTCAGCTGAAACCAGCATCATTGAATCAACCAATGACTTAATCGTATAGCTCTCGCCCTCATTCAGCGGCACGTTGGAAAAGCGCCAATCATTGGCCATTACCGCCACTGGATGCGAGATCGTTACCTTTTGATCCCAGCTTAGCTTATGAGCCTGAATATCTTTTTCAATGACGGCCAGCGTGAGAATCTTAATGGTGGAAGCAACCGGATACCGTTTTTGCGCGTTCTTTTGGTACAGAATCTGCCCAGTCTTAGCATCCATGGCAATCGCAGCCTTGGCATCAACATCCTGGCTTGTGCCTACGTTTTGTCCCGATTGGTGGCCATTGCTGTCTGATGAGCTGTCCTGTGCGACAACCGTTGATTCTTCAGTTGCCTCGCTATCAGCCAAAACAATCGAGGAGAGACCCAGCAGGCTGAGATTAAGGCTGAGCAGCACCAGAACCAGACTCTGCAGGCGTTTCTTCCAGCTATGTCTATTCATCTTTAGTATCAATCCTTATTAATAATTCTTTCTTTACACTGTCTTTTCTATCTTAACGCAAAATTCTTTCTGATTATCAGCAAAAATCAAAAATCCCTTATCGATTTTTAGCTGCTGGTTTGACTCATTGGTTTGATTACCAGTTAATTATTGGCAAATTCAGCGTTTCGATACTGCTTGCTTCAAGCGCTGATTATTTGCATAACGGCCCAAACATCGATATTCTAAGGTCATCGGTTAAGCTTAGATTTTAATGACGCCAGCGAATCGAATAAATCTTGCTCAAATATCTTAAAACAATTATTTTCTAGCAAACAAAAGCAGGTGATTTAATGCAGCTAAAAATTTCAAAGACCGCTCAACAATGGCTGATCAAGCAGCTGGATCTGCAGCCTGGTAGCGGCGTGCGCTTCTTTACTCCAACTGGTGGCCGCAATGGACACGTCAATTATGGCCCCAACCAAGCAGCCGGTTTTGCAGGTTATTATCGATGAGATCAACTATCATATCGATGATCAAGACAGCTGGTTCTTTTCAGGCAAGACCACGCTGATCGACTATGATCCGCAAAATGGCCTGACGTTTCATTTCTTTAATGGCAATGGCGAGCCAGTCGATGCCAACACCGCAGCTTCTAAAGGCAATACCCGCTTTGAGGGGCTGTGGGACTGATTTCGCCATAGTTATGACGCTGCTGCAATCTAGATCAGGTTAGATCCGTCATTAACAGCTTAAATAGCGGCTCTTATGCAGAAATTTTTGTATAAAACATATGACGAAACCATCATTACTACTTTTCGAAAAAATCAATGTATAAGTAGGAAAAAACTAATGTATATCAAGTCAGGGATCCCTAACATTACCTACTATGTTGATAAAAACACGTAATCGGAGGTAATTCACAAAGTCGGTCTAACCCTATCAGCCTTAGAATATACAGATTTACCTACGGTTCACAGAAAAAATGGCAAAAGTAGGTAAAGCAAAATAAATCGGCTATGCAGTACCTACTTTTGGTAAAAAATCTGCCGATAATAGGTAATTTCAAGCCGCCCAAGCCATACTTTCTTCACAAGGCATGCAGCCAAGCAATCATAAAAGTCGGGTTCCTGCATACTTTCAGGATTATCGGCCAGCCGCCAAAAGCTGCCAGTTTTAAGCCAATCCAGTCCCGTTAAAGCCGTCATGATTCTACCATAAGCATTGGCTGTTCGATGATTTTGATATTGTAAACGTTCTTTCCGACTGCTAACCAAAAATACTTCATTTTTACTGAAAAACTGGTAATGACATCCGCCACTACCAGTTTTTAGTTTATCTTTCGTTATTCAGCAACCGTCTTAGCAATTGCAGCATTAACCGCGGCCTGTTCGCTTTCAATCAATTCTACGCGACTGGCAATCACCTTTTCATCCATTTGAATTTCGCGTTTCAGCATTGGGTCGTTTTCCTTAGGCGTAAAGAAACACTTGAATTCGGCCAATCGCTGCGAAGTCTTAAAGATACGGGAGATTACGGTAACATAGGTTGGAAATTCCATGTCGCCGCCAACGGTCTTTTCCAACCATGACCATTCTTGCTGGATCCAGTCCCAGGCTGCCTGTTGACCATGATCATTAGCCAAAACGCCTCTAAACCAAGCCCGCAGATCCTGTGGCTTGATGGTATCGGCATCTTTAAACCGATCAATCAGCTGGGCAATCAATTGATCATCCTGCGTCTTGGTCAAAGCTGCACAGATATCCTGCTTAAAACCGGCATCAGCAGTCTTTTGATAGTCCGCCAGCAGCGTATCAAACAGTTCCTGGCTGCCATAGTTTTTAACCTCGTTGGCCAGCACCAGTCCCCGTACATCAGCCGGCAGATCCGCCAGATGGTCCTGATACTGATCAAACAATGCCTGTGCCTGCTTGACTGTGTCACGGTTTTGCGCATACAAGGCCGCGCTCAATACGATTGGCCGCGTTAATTGATCATCATTGGACTCACCTTTTTGTGAAAGCCAGCCAAGCCGCTGCACCTGCTTGACGCTGAGCTGATCAAACAGCTGCTGCAGTTGACGCTCTGTCTTGGCAGCCGGCTGGACAAAGTTTTTGAGACTGTTAGCCACATGGTACAGCATTTCATTAACGATTCCAGAGCGACTGTCTTTAAAGCGACTCAGCAGCGTGACGATCTGAGCATAGGAAATCTGCCGTCCTTCTGCCAACAGACGCAGATCCTGCAGCAGCTGCAGCTGATCGATGGCTCCCAGTTCATCAAGGTGATCCAAAATATCATTTAGCAGCGTCTCATCATATTTAACGATGACATGGGAATTATCGCCTACATTAATGCGGAACGGCCGACAATTTTGTTTTCGCAGTTGGGCATAGTCGCCTAAAACCAGGCTTTGTTCGCTAAAGATCGCTGGTGCCTGATTATAATTGGCATTTAATGGAATCTGCCAGAGACGGCCCTTTTCCTCGCCATCACCAATAAAGAACTGCTGCTGACTGAGCATAAGCTTGCCATCCTCAACCTTGACCTCGACTACCGGATAGCCCGGATGCTCCAGCCACGACTCCATGATCTGGCCAACATTCATTCCTGAAGCCTCGCCTAATGCCTGCCAAAGATCGGCTCCCGTAGCATTGCCATATTGATGAGCAGCAAAGTAGTTCTTCAAGCCCTTGCGCATCGCTTCATCGCCCAGCAATGCCCGCACCATTACCAGCATCCGCGCACCTTTGGCATAAACGATCGCTCCATCAAACAGCGTATCGATCTCCGCGGGGTCATCAACGGCAACGTGAACCGACTGCACGCCATCCGTAGCATCCCGCTGCAGCGCCATTGGAACCTCAGAAGTCTGAAACATCTCCCAAACGTTCCATTCCGGCTCCAGAGCATCGACAGCCACGTATTCCATCATGTTGGCAAATGACTCGTTCAGCCAAAGATCATCCCACCACTTCATCGTAACCAGATCACCAAACCATTGATGTGCCAGCTCATGCGTGATGACCGTGGCAATCAGCCGTTTTTGATTGAGCATCGTATTGTCCGGATCCAAAAGCATGTAGGCCTCACGATAGGTAACCAGGCCCCAGTTCTCCATCGCGCCGGCTGAAAAGTCTGGCAAGGCTAATTGATATGACTGTGGCAGTGGATATGGCGTCTGGTAAAAGTCTTCATAAAACTCAATCGCGCGTTTGGCAATATCCAATGAGAAATCAAGTTCTTTTGGCTGATGGGCCTTCGTAGAAAAGACACCGATCTCAACGCCGCTCTTGGTTTTGGCAAACTTGCTCTGCAGCTCGCCAAACGCAAATGCAACCAGATAAGTAGACATCTTGACGGTTTCTTGGAAGTAGTGCACGCCATTTTCAACATGATCTTCCGGCATATTGGCAATGATGGTTTCGCCTGGCTGTTCGTCATACTTGATGGCTAACGAAAACGTCGCCTTGGCTTCTGGCTCATCAATCCCAGGAAAAGCCTGCCGCGCCGCCGTGGTTTCAAATTGCGTACCAATCAGCTGCTTTTTTTGGCCGGCAACCGTGTAGTATGACGGATAGATCCCCATCATCGTATCAGTCAGCTTGGCATCATAAACTACTTTTAACTCCACGTCACCAGAATGCGGCAGTTCAAGCTGAATGGCTTCTTGACGGTCGCTGAAGCTGAATGGTACGTCCTGTCCATCAGCCTGAACGCTGGCAACGTTTAGAAACTTTTGATGCAGTGCAATCTTAGTGTCCACAGCATTGCCTTTGATCGTCGTAATGCCTTTAAAATGCTTGGCGGCGCGGTCGATATCCAGGTAGATGTCGTAGTGGACTGGTTGAAATTTTTCATAAAAACGCGTTGAGTCTGCCATTTTCTTTCCTCATTTCGTTAAATTTATTAAACATTATAACGCCAATTGCTAAAAAGATTGAAACAGACTACCTCATCAGCCTTCAATTCTTATAATTTTTTAATTATGTCTAGCCTATCCATCCCGTGACTTTAGTCATGGGATGGATAGGCTTTCTTAAGACGTTCTTTTTGAAGCGCATTGTATTTTTGATTATTGATGTAGTTTTCTACGACGTCTTTGCTCATGTTGCCAAGCGTACTCATATAGTAGCTGTGAGACCATAAATGACCACCCCAATATTGTGATTGTCGAATTTCTGGGTGTCGTTTGAGAAAAATGAATGCACTTCGTCCTTTGAGCGCCTTGCTAGGTGGAAAACTGATCAGCACATGAACATGATCCAGGATGACTTCCAGCTTTTCCATCACAATATCGTTATCTTTTGCGACCATTCGCAGTATGTCTTTCATTTCATCGGCTAGTTTTTTTAGTGGCAAAGGTCTGGGACCGATACTTGGTTACCCAGATTAAGTGATAATGAAAATTATAGATATATCGACGAGTATAAACTGCGTCTTGAATTTTTTCTTTAGTCATTAAGAACACCTCAATCGTTATAGTCGTTAGCTGATGATATAATCCAATTAAAGGAGGTGAAAAAATGAAGTCAATGGCACAGTTAGAATATCATTATGGATTGAAAGTTCGCATCTATCCGAGTGATTACCAGAAACAAATAATCAAGGTTAACAGCGATGC